>Ga0214479_100052_pt1 | contig 64431 bp, 51 predicted proteins | sample M1_20Mar14CPVII9_5_FD_165054 | JGI IMG/M metagenome (GOLD analysis project Ga0214479, IMG submission 165054) | Marine eukaryotic communities from Monterey Bay, California, United States - M1_20Mar14CPVII9sort6BwellE14 | ecosystem: Environmental > Aquatic > Marine > Unclassified | place: USA... | reverse complement strand
CCCTCTTCTAATAATTCCAATGCTTTTGTGTACTGTTGACATTCACGTTCAAGTAATGCTGACTTCATATATATTCTTGCTGTGGGTGCACGCTCTCGTGCTCTTGTTAGTAATACCCGAGCTCGTTCAATTTCATCAGTTTCCCATTCCAACTTGACAGCCGCTAACCATACCGGTTCACTATCTGGATTGGCCTTAAATGCCTCAGTTAATATAGAACGTGATTTGTCAACATCGCCTGCCAACCACTTCTCTTTGGCACGAACTAACCAGAAGATTTCAGTACGTGGTAATCGTTCACTAGCCGCTGCCAATACTTCATCTAATGAGTCTGGTGTGCCGTGTTTCCGTTCTAAATCAACAGCCTGGAGCCATAACTTACCCTTGGTGGGAAATGCTGCCAATGCATGTGCCAATATAGCACGTGCGGTTGCAACACTATTCCGTGATAATGAGGCATTGGCATCATCTGCCCATGTACGTTGTCGATCTTCATCATCTACACCTCTTCCAACTGTACACTTGACAATTGCCGCACTTGTCAATGGTGCACCGGAACTTTCAGCAGCTTCCGCCTCCTTCAACCACTGCGCTCGTGAAACAATAGCATCATGCTTATCCAAACTCCGTACGGCCTTATCAACAATCCGTTCTACCATATCACTATGATTTTGTGATTCTTCCAACTTAGCGGCTGCTATCCATATAGCACGTTCAGTTGGTAAATGCTTTCGTGCTTGATTTAATACTTTCCGAGCATTATCATATGTTTCTAAACGGGCTAATGCTAACCACATTTCAACACTATGTGGTACTTTTTCAACAGCCACTGCTAATAGGACACGTGCGTCATTCTCATCTTCTAAGTCTATGGCGGCCTTCCATAACGTTACAGAATTTGGATTGGATTCGAGTGCTTTCCGTAATACTGCCTTTTTGGCATATTCTTGATGTTCTAAATCGGCAGCCTTTAGATATATCTTAACAGATGTTGGCATACGCCGTGCCGCCGCTGCCAAAATAGTCTTACCCTGATTAACAGGGTGTAATCTTGCCGCTTCTAACCAAACATCTTCATTATCAGGACATATTTCACACCCCTCCATTATTAATTTACGTGCATGTGCAGTTTTACCGGCTGCTTCTTCCACTCGTGCCGCGGCTATCCATCCTGGACCATGTTTGGGATTTGTATCACGAACAGATTTTAATAATAACCGTGCTTTATTAACATCACCCACCTCGGCTGCTGATGCAATCTTTGTATTAGATAATGATGTTAAATATCCTTTTGGATCAATCGTTGATTGTCCTGATACTGAATCAATCCCTCCTGTAGATGATGCCTTATCTAATGACATTGTCATTACTGTTGATCGTGCCTCTGCCAATCCAGATAGATTAGTTTTATACCCCGCTGATATTGAAGTTGTAGTACCATCTAGAACTTGGGTAGTACCACCCAATCCCATAATACCACCAGCACTAGCATCATTATTACTCTTACTTCGTTGATCTAATAATGAATCTGTAAGGGGTGTAAAGACATCCTCTCGTCGTTTCTGTTTATGTCTCAAGGAATAATCACCCACATCTGGTATTGCTGCCCATTGTTCATCTGTAACTGATGCCAACTTTGATTTTAATTCACGAAATTGATCACCTATTGCTGAACTTCCTCCATTGCTATTATTATTCGAGTTATTTGTATCATTAACCTTTCGTCGTTTCGAATTCATACGTTCATCAATAGCATTATATATCGCATCAGCTTCATTATCATCATCATCAAATTGTGATGGATCTTGATTCGAGAATAAACTTCCCTCCATTTCTGGATTTGAATTTGCAACTTGCATAGTTTGACCGGCTATCATTCGCGGAGGATCAATTGGTGTGGCATCACCGGAACCACCGTAGCTTGATGCTCCGCGACCAGCGCCGGGTATGTAATTTGCTGGTGCTGCTCCAAATGGTTGTACTTGTGCAACTTGTTGTGATTGTTGAAGAGCATTGGCACGTTGCATTTGTTGCATCTGTAACTTTGCCGCACGTAATTCAGCTGCTCTACTTCCACTACCTGACGACTGTGGTATAGTTGAGTTGGCTCCCAATGGATCATCGGCATTATCATCGTCTGTATTGGCTGATGGTCGAGATGATGCTGGACCGATATCGGAACGTGTAGTAAAACCAGCGGCGCCACGACCTAGGCCTGCTATGTAACCTTTGGGTGCTGTGGTTTGATTGGTATTACGTAGAAGTTTTCTATGATCCATTGTTGTATTGTGTTGTTTTATGATGTTATGTGTTGTTGAATTGATTTTGTGAGCTTGTGCTTGGATCCGTATACAGACTGATATGTAGATTAATATTTAGATGATATAGATGAACACAGTGCTGATATTTATGCGGTTAGTGATGTTGTTATGGAGAGATTGGTGCCGCTAATGAGGGCCGTCTATTGCCATCGAATAATTGCTAATCGTACTATATAATTTTGTATTTGTTTATACGGTTTGATAGATACACAATTAAATCGATACGTAGTTTACCTACAATATTGCATATTATAGTCTTTGTTCCTATTGCAGCTCTTATGCAGGCTGTTGCACATCCGATATAACATACTTGTACTGAATAGTTGTTATAAAGAATCTAGCGCTATATATCGGTTAATCGACGGAGTAGAAATAGCCAAGAAAAATGGACACATCATATGAGCAAAAGAATTCTGAGCATTGCAAAAAAGAAGACGGTGCATCAGACAATAGTAGTTCTCGTAGTTACAATTCTGTTATCGCTGCCATAAGCAAGTATATTAGTAGTTTGGATATATCTAATAATGATGAGTTATTTCAAGATCCTCCACCGAAAGAAGATTGCCCAATTTGTATGCAGCCAATGCCGCATGAAAATGGAGTTTGTGGGGTGGTTAGAGTTTATCAAGCCTGCTGTGGGAAGATGCTATGTACTGGATGCATGGTGACATCACAAAATGAGATGCGTAAGGGAAGTATGAAACAGTGGTGCCCGTTTTGCAGAGTGCCACTATCAAATTCGGATCAAGAGGATTTGAAAAGATTTGAGAAGCGTACGAAACTGAACGATGCCGAGGCATTCTTTACATTAGGAATGAAATATTATCGTGGTAAGTTAGGTTTATCATGTAATATGAACAAGGCATTTGAATTGATGAATAGGGCAGCGGAACTCGGGTCTGTCAGAGCACACTACAACCTTGCTCTTGCATATTGGAAAGGTGATGGCGTAGAGAAGGACACATCAAAAGCTATGCATCACACGAAGCTTGCGGCAATCGGAGGGCATGAAATAGCAAGGCATACGCTTGCCATAGAGGAGGTGAAGAATGGTAATATGGTTCTAGCAATGAAACACTTCATAATTGCTGCAAAAAGTGGAGAGGATGACTCATTGAAGAAGGTAGGTTTAGGGTACAAAGATGGTCTTGTGACAAAAGATGAGTATGCAAGTACTTTACGTGCATATCAATTGTCTATGAATGATATGAAGAGTGAGGAAAGGACTGTAGCTTCGTCAATCGATCAATGGTTCGAAGGATAATCATGACTATTGTCGAAACTAAGAGACAAAAGTATATGTTTTGATTCATGCCCGTAGTAAATGTCATCAGCCCTTTTAAATAATATACTGAACAGATAATCTTTAGATAATTGATCTTTATATGTTATGTGTGTTAGCTCATGAATGAATTAGAAGTAGAAGTGGATACCTAATACTTATACTCGACAGGTTGATATGAATAGTTTGGATTTGTTGGACTGCCATTGACGATCACATTAGCCTCAGGCACATACGACTGTTGAGAAGATGATGGAATCTTTGTACCACATTTACCACAGAACTTGGCTCCTTCTACCTTTGCTACTCCACACTGCCGACAAAAGCATTGTGTATTCTGATTTGTCGCTTGATTCTCATTATTGTTTGGTTGATTGGCAGCAGCTTTTCTCCTTGTTTCTTCAAATCTAGCAAGTTGTTCATCACATGCATTGGCTCTTGCCGTCCACTTCTTTTGCTTCCGCTCTTGAAACATCATGTATGGCCTTGAAGCCCTGGATCGATAATATGCAGCTTGTTCTCTTAGTCTCATCTCTTCGAATGTGATACCTTCTGCTTGAGCTGCCTTCTTTGTTTCATATCTATCGGCTACTTTCTCGGCCACGAATAGACCTAGCATAACATCTCCTACGATTTCTCCGTTATCCATGTTTTACTGGTACTGTATAAAAGTTGATGTGGATGTGTTATCAATGTGTGTATCTATATGTGATTGTTATTCTATTGTTCGATTGTTTGCTTTTGTAATTTATGAGACCTTTGCAATAGGATGTGCATATGTGAATGACATCTTGCCCTATATCTTGGAATGTATACTCCAATAGCCGCCATGATGTCTCAATAGTTGTTCTTGCTTGCTTGATGTTGCGTTGTAGTATATTGCCCTTCAATACGCCCTCGGACAATATGCCCCCACTAGAATGCTGGGGGAGCAATATGATGCAAATGCATAATTCTTCCTGTTGCTGTGAGGCGGGAGAATCTGGTCCATACATACTACAGTCTGATATGCATTTATTATGTATTAAATCTGAGTGATGCATCGAAGAGTGTATTAACAAGGAGTTGGCCGATAAACAAAAAGTACCATATTATATCTTATGCACAAAAAAGTTGATTCCAAAAGAGGTAGTCTATTAGTTAGTACTAGTGATATTTGATATATTGAAGTTCAGATAGATATAAAAATGAGGGGACTTCAAAGAAGAGGAGGAAGACCTCTTCCGACACAAACATTTGCTTTGTTCTTATGTTTTGCAATTGTATTTACAATTATCAGTATACATATGAGTACTAGACTCTTGATTGCAATGCATGATAATAACTCAACAATAGATTCTAGTTGGATGGCACCAACAACAATACAAAGAAGAGTTAAGAGGTATAATAAATCATCACCGCCTCCACCAAGAAATGAACAATTCACAACGCACTGGTGTCATTCACGAGATTATCTACCTGATAATTCACATCGAGCATCATGTCTCTTTCATAACATGTGTATAGTGCAACGACCGAAGAATAGTAATCATGATACTAATCCCAAGCACGAGATTGAATTCCTATACGTATATGATGATAATAATGATGATAATGAACAAAAGATTAAACAAAGAATAAAAGATGGAGATGCATCATTCACATTAGGCGTAGGACCACATTCAGGTGATGAGCGAGTGGTTTTCACACCTGTTGCAATGAGTATGAATCAACTCAATATACAGTACCCAACGAGAGAGTACATCACGGGAACATCGGTCTTATTCTATGAATACAATTCAGAAAACTTTGGACATCTACTTACTGATGTCCTGCTTCCAATATACACGGCATTACAAGGCTTTGATCTTGAGTATCATGAAGATATAACACTCTTCCGATATAGTATAGTGGACGCAATCGGGTGGTCATGTGACTTTCATAGAAAACAAGTAGGTCCATCAGGCATTAGTGAACGATATGGTAATGTCGGTAAACATTGTGATAGGTTCTACAATATGACTGCAGAGTTAATGTATGGTCATCGTCCATTACAAGTATTAAACGGCACAACGGTCAAACCTACATGTTTTCAGACCTTAGTTGCTGGTATGCCAATGTATTCAGATGACTGTGATGATGGCCATGCAGGCCGTGAGACGAATGTTTGGTCATTGTGTAATCATGCAAGACAAGGACAGTTCTGGCAGTTTCGGAACTACATATTGCAGAATGTACTTGGAGAATCATATGATGAAATAAATGATATGCCAATGCATCACAAGATTACAATTACACAACGAGAAGATGAACATCGTGGACTGAAGAATTTAGATCAACTCATTAGTCAGCTAAGAGATAAGTATCAAGGCTCAGAAGTCGAAGTAGTGGTAGTGCAATGGGAGAAGCTCTCACTCAAGGATCAACTCAATCTAATAAGGACAACAACAGTACACATTACTCCGCCCGGAGGAGTTAGCTTCATTGCACTTTTCCTCCCGAGATGGGCTACATCTATACGACTGTACACAATGGAGTATCGAATGGAGTGGAATATAATGCATTACTTGGGTTACATATCAATTGAGCATGTAGATTGTGAGAAAGATAGTCTTATACCATTGGACGAAGTCAAAAGTTTAGTAGATGAGGGTATAAAACGGTATGATGATTATCGAATTGGAAGTGGAGATGCCACTTGGAAGCCTTATATAAATGTAGATAGAGGCATTAGAAGAAAGATGTTGGGTGTGGAAACAACCTCTGCCATACCTCAGATAGTATATCAATCATGGATAAGCCGCGATATGGCTCCCAAAATGAGAAGCAATCTTGATAAGTGGATTGCATTGAACGATGACTACAAGTTTGTCTTCTTTAATGACATTGAGCAACTGAATTGGATGAAACAGAACTGTTCCGAGTACTGGCCAGCTTGGGATGATATGCAACTTCCAGCAGCAAGAGCAGATCTCTTCAGGTATTGCATATTGTATATGAATGGTGGTGTATGGAGTGATGTTGATATAGAGATCCTACAACCTTTGCATACCTTCATACCTCCCAACGCAGAGCTTGTGGTTGTACATGATGGAGGAATGCCAGGTGATGAGTTTCTTTACAATGCCTTCTTGGCCACTGTGCCTAAACATCCTGTGGTGAAGCGTGCTATGGATATTATAATGGAACATTACCAAATACGTCTTGAGAAAGGAGCAGTGTACGCTACAGGGCCTAACGTACTGTGGCGTGCCATGAATGATGTAATTGGAAAAGTACAACCCAAAAGCTTCATGGGATATGATGAGAAACATAAGATTGAATACTTGTCATTTGATGGGAAGATTATATCCAGTTCAACCAGCGGCTCGGTACTAGTTGGCAAGTATGATGGGTATCTTAACGATGCTACAATGCACGGAGGCGAGCCACACTATGGAAGAGAAGTAACCTGGTCGACTAAGGCTTAAACTAGTGTGATATAAGATAAAACATAAAGCTTATGTATATACACTACGCAGTCTATAACAAATAAAAGGATACCCAAAGATACCTCAAGTTATTCCCTTCATATCAATAGTAGCTGTCCCTCGTTCATTTAGTTGTACTCATTGATGATCCCAGACGACTTCTTTTCTTTCCCAAAGGAGATTTAACGATGCCCAAGTCATTAATACCTGGATGATAACCAACTGGGTTGATCTCAATCATTTCATTTGTATCAAAGTTCTCAATCTTTGTCAAGTCGATCATCTTATACGTGTTATTAAAGTATCCTTTGTAATAAAACTTTCTATGACCACCAACACTTTTAGCACTGTCCACAATTATGTTTTGGCGATAGACTGGTCATTTTTTCTCCCCTGAACTCCCCCTACCTGCCCATATCAGGGACGTCTTATTAGCTCTCCCACAACACAATCTCGTGGTTGTAGAATGTATAGAAGGAAGATATAATGAGTCGGCAAGGTATATCATCTGATGATACAATCGTCAGTACTATAGGTGGCGATGAGAATGATTTCTCACATGATATGTCAGACATCACATCAACTTCCATCAACATCAAGCAAGCTTCAATGAAATTGCTACATGCAAACTATCTACTCATCACAACAGGCGCGGGGTTTAGTGCCGACTCCGGTTTACAGACGTATGAATGTGCACCAGTCGAATATAGAGATATGTGTAACCCATTCAAATTAACTGAAGAGCCATACAACTTTCAACGATTCTGGTTAAACTTTACTCAATCTTACAAGGATACTATGCCGCACAAGGGTTATGAGATATTAGATCAATGGTGTAATGGTGGACGATTAAAGAATTTGAGTAGGTCGTCTAATAATAGTGATAATATATCAGTACCTTGGTATGTTTATACTTCAAATGTAGACAATCACTTCAATAGATTTTCAAGCTTCAAAGAAACATTATGTGCAATTCACGGGTCGGCATTACAATTTCGATGTGCGTGTGGTATCGGTTATGCTCATGGTCAGCCTAGAATGGGAAATGAATGGGATACATGGAATGAACAGATGACGTCATGTACAGATACATGCAAACAAACAACAGTACAAATGAGTCCGAGTATCTTGCAAGATATATCCAGCTCGGATGATATCTTTTCATGCACATATTGCAATCAGCCTATGCGGCCCAATGTTCTCATGTTTCATGATACCGATGACAATGTACTAAGAGGGATAAATAATCAAAGAGAAAGATATCAAGCTTGGGAAGCTCATGTTGAGGAAGAGGTTGCAACAAAGAATATGAATATGGTCATACTTGAACTTGGCTGTGGAACAAAAGTACCAGCAGTGAGAGAAGAATCAGAAGAGGTATTATTAGATACGGCAAAGAAGATAAAGTTACAAGAAGGTTGTACAGGATCGGTTTGTTTAATCAGAATCAATCCAAAGGATGCAGATATTACAGTGGAAGGAGAGGGCTTTGATACCATCTCGATTGAATCTACCGCTGCTAATGCTCTTCAGAAGATTGATAGTTTGCTCAAAGATCAAAGAGAACTGGAATGATTGTGAATGACAACATCCATAAAGTGATTTTAATGAGCTATCAAATATAATAGATTAGAAGAAGACTCGGCAATAATCATATGATATGCATACCTCTCAAGAAGTTGTTAAGATTCATGATACCTGATAACGTGCTTTAGTTTAAACTGTCAGATATCAAACTTTATACTCTTTCTACAACTGCATACCCATGTCCCACTTCTATTCAACTGATTCCTTCACTATACCACTTATTCAATCTCGAGCTGGGTGGCAGATGACCTTAGATTCTCTCCACGGCAACGCATATCTCTAATCCCCTGATTGATCTGCCTATCGACACTAGAGGTTAAGCCAAGGTAGTCACGAGCTTGCTTTGATAATTTGCTCAACTCAGAATTATAATGGAGAAGACATTGACAAGTAGCAGCCGAATAATCACCACTCCATACCCTTTGAATCACTTCATAACAGTTGTTGTTACAGAAGTAATCGGTGAGAATCGTCACGTCGTTGGAGTAATCCTCAATTTGTTGGACTACTCTTGCCTCATCGGACGTCATGCTGCACCTTTTGCGTCTAATTGTAGATACCATGCCTCCCAGTTTATCAACACAAGATGGATTTGCAACACATACCTGTTATGGAGAATAGATGTTGATGTGATGACGATGAGATACATGATATGAGGATACATTAACAAGAAACATATGATATGACTTACACCCTCAACATCAGCATAGGTTCCATCCAAGATATCATCACCATCCAAGAGAGCTTTTACTAGAGCACAACTTGGAGATGTTTCCAACATCGTTCGTGCCTCTAATTTTAGAGATGAGCATTCGTCATGCCACCATTCCTCGGCATTTGCAGACGAGAGGGAAGAGAGAGCGACGACAAGAGCAGTCGCGGCGGTGGCTAGAGAGCGATTGAAGATCATGGTTGGATATTGTTTGATTTGGTTTATTATGTTTGCAACTATGATTCATATCCACTCTATGCCGTCGATTAGAGCCACAAGTTCATCGTCGGCGAGACAGCAATAATGAGGTCGATACGTAGAAAATTGCATAAAACTAAAGGAACCCACCCCCACTCTGGGTAATGCAAGAGCATACCAGTTTTGTACTACCAAGTTACTGCAACCAGCTAGTTACCCCAAAAATCACTCAATCTTTTTTGCAATGAAATAAATCACACTTATGGAGTACCTCTGGCTAAACCTGATATATCAATGAAGTCTATATGGTCCTGGCTTCAATCTATGTACTGGGTTTGGTTATACCACTTTGACAACCTATTAAATATGAGCCGTCAAAAAGTTGTCAGGTAGTAAACTAAAATTTTTGACAAAATGAAAAAGTCACTCAATCTTTTTAGTGTCCTAAACCTAAGACACTCATCTTAAACGTCATTATTGCTTCTACGTGGAATAAATTCAAACCAGGTATTGATGTCACTTTAGCCAACTCTCATAATTTCTTTGATGATTTAATGGTCGGTGCATGTGATATATTGCAATACATTGCCCTCTATCTTAATCTATTGTTGCTGTAACAACGCTACTAACATGCCGCGAGTTGCTGAACAATTTAGGTTGTCATCGGCATCGGCTACTTTGCCAGTATCCCGTACAGGGGCTACAAAAAAGAAGAGTAAAAGCACCTCTAATGTACAAAACTCCACTACATCGTCTAATAATAAACGTCGCGAACCTGATCCAGTAACACCGCGGACAAAGAAAGCACGTAAAGCTATTGTTAATGAGGCTGCTATTGATTATATGAATGCTACACACGGTAAGCGTCGTAAAGAAACATATAGGAAATCAAAAGAGTTTGTAGAAAAACTCCAACGGACACACCCTTGGATTACTAAGGACCAAATAACCAGTCGAGCTACTACCATTAGGAGAAAGGAAGATCGGGAGGTACTAAAGAAGGCAGCAGCACTTGCTGCACGTCAAGAACCCAATCCAACAACCGCTACCAACTTGGAGCAAGATCATGACATGATAGTTGAGAAAGAAGAAGAATCCAATGTTCAGCAGTTGTACAATCTTTGCAAGGCATCAAAGAATGTATTAACTACTGAACTAACCGCCCATCAATTGGCTGATAAAGTTGTTGATGTACTCAAATTAGCTAAGGGTAATGATGCTGATATAGACAGCCTCGATGCAATGACATTATACTATTCGTTAAAAGATGCAATTGAAGTAAACCAAGGTTTTCACTCATTTGTTACTAACGTGTGTGAATTATCACCCGAGTTGTTGTGTGATGATGACGTTACCCACGCTAAGATATCTGACATTCGATACGAGGAAGAATATGGTCCACCAAAGGAGCTTGGTGGTAAGAAGAAGGGGGATACAAACGAGGCTGCTAGGCTTTTGGTTGAGAGAAAGGAACAAGCCAAAGATGAGTTAACAAGACGATATGTCGAAGCAAAGGATAAAGCATCGGGGGGTAATCTACCAAAGGGAACTTACAAGGAATTGCATGATGCTGTTATTCAAGATTCCCATTTAACTGACAGTGGTGTATCTATTCCTCAGCACACAATACGCAAACGGTATAAGAATAACGTCAAGACAAATAACAGAAAGCGTAGCATCCTTCAGCCGATTGAACCACTCATTCAAATGTTTGCTCTTCAAAAGCAAGAAGCACGTCAACCACTTAAACCATCCGAAGGTATTGCCCTTGCTAATTCATTGATCGAAGGCAAACCCTTACAAGACGAACTGAAAGCATATCAAGCATCACGTAGAAAGAAACCAACTGGCAAAGTCACCGCAGGTTATTGGAGGAGATTTATGTCTCGGAGTAAAGGCATACTGTCCACTGCAAAAGGCTACCGTGTTGGCACAAGTAAGGATGAATGGGGTAAGCTTCACAATGTCCAACAAATGTATGAGATGACGTACGATATATGGGTGGATGCTGGTGTTGCGGTCCGTCTTCCAGAAGATGAACATTATTGGGTGAACGAGGAAGGTGAACGTGTCGAAACCGAGGCAGAGTCAGCTGGTTGTAAAGTTACGGTTGATCTAATCCACCCTGAGTATGTCATATTTGGAGATGAGGTTGGAACAGATGTTTGCCAAGAAGAAGACGGACACATTGGTGGACAAACTTACGTTACCGCCCATGGCACCCGAGCCGAACTAAAAAGCTCCACCAACAGTTCAAGATGGACATTGATCGGCCTAACAGCTGCCACCGGCGACCCTGTAATGTGCATTATCATATTTACAGGCAAGGAGATTGATATTAACACGAGACTGGGATTTGATCATCGTGCAGATGTGCCATTCGACAAAACAAAGACTCACCGTGAACAAAAAGGCCCAGGCAAAGCATTCCCAGGTGCCCCAACATGTACCTTTCGAGGGAAGGAAGTGCCCGCTTTAGTAACTTGCACACCCACTGGATCAATCAACTCCGATATTTTGATGAAAGCATTTAAGAGGCTGGATGATCTTGGAGTGTATGAGAGGAACGAGGGCGGTCCAATCCCCTGTGCACTATTTGACGCACACGATTCTCGACTTCAGCTGCCAGTCCTCAGGTATGTGAATGAGAAAGTGGCATATGGATCTACCCAGAATCATCGGTGGAGATTGTCAATTGGTTTACCAAATGCAACCCACATTTGGCAAGTAGGTGACAGCCAAGAACAAAATGCTAGTTACAAGATAGCCATGACGAGGGAGAAGGATGCACTGCTTAAATGGAAGGAAGAGCACCAATTCCGCCCAGTGTTGATTGAAAGTTCAGACATTATACCCTTGGTGATTCGTTGTTGGGACGAGTCATTTGGTGACAAGTTGAACAACATCAAAGCTATACGCGACAGAGGGTGGAATCCTCTCGACCAACGTCTCCTTAAGAATCCCGAACTACTCCGAAGAAGTAAGTACTTGTCCGATGAAACACCCGAAGTGGCGGAGGCAAACTCCAATACCTCTCCAACTTCATTCGACGCTTTCAACTTGGAAGATGGACTAGCCGGACGGTTAGCACAAGACTTTGTGCAATACACATCCAACAATGTCAACATCCAGAAGAAGGCTGCGGAAAGGTATGAGAAGGCAAAGGAAGCAAAGGGTAGGTTAGACAATGCAAAGAAATTAAGTGGCGGATACATGTTCAAGGCAGGACATTTACTTTGTGATGATGAGGTACTTGCAATGCGTGAAATGAAGGAGGCAAAGAAGTACAATGACAGATTCAAAGTGATAAAGAATGCAATCAAAACTTACGACAAGAACTTTGACGAGTACATCAAATTGACACGGTCTGCCAAATCGCCCGAGAGATATAATGGAACAGACCACATGATTATCATTCGTGTTATGAGAAGGAAGTCTGACGGTCCAATGCCCAAAAATGCACCCGCGAAGAAGGCAATGTACTTGGCAGTGAAGGATCGAGAAGTGCCGACGCTTGACCAAGTCTTACTCGAGAAAGGATATCCACGCGAAGAGTTCGAGCCAATTCGACAGGCATTGATGAATGCTCAATTAGTTGAAGCCGAAGAGGATGATGATGACTTGATGGTACCAGTCGAAGATGATGAAGATGATGATGATGATGAGGTTGAGGAGGATACGCCTGAAGATGAACCTATTCCCCCGCTCGCTGCCCCCGAGGGTAATGCGAATACAGTCCAATCCAACGAACCTAGTCGTCGTTCCCGACGAGGTGCTGCCGTTAATGCTCGTACCATCCTCCGTGAAGCTCTTGGTTTGGAAAGTGATCCCGTGCCTATTTAGTATTGTTTGTTTGTTGTGGTGGATCGTTGGTATTGGTTGTTATTGTTGTGTTTGTTGTGATCAGTTAATCCCCAAATGATATTGTATTAAATGAGTTAATCCCCAAATGATATAAAGATGGGTGAGATATTAATGCCTATTGTATGCATTCACATATAAAAGTACATCAATACCGTATAAACTTACCATCATAATCACAATATAAACTCCCTTTAATCTCTAATAACACTCAAATCCCCGCATCTATTATCGAAAGTTCAGACCAAATTGATGCAAATAATACCATATACGGCCACTAAACGTGTATGAGCACTACCATAACGAATATATACCATAGCCCTTGTAATGAATAAATCATATTCGTATTTAGTAGATACGAGATCCCCGCAAGATATCAAAACATGTAATTTTAGAAGTGTGATAACTCATGAAAGTTTTTTTATATGGTTGCAATGTAGCGACATTTGCCAAACATTAATCGCCAGATGGACGAGTAACAACACCACCACTACTAAATATATGATATAAAGTATCAAATTGTATATTGATATATTAAACACAATCGTTGTACACTGTTTAATAGTTCACATCATGTTGTTCATGTTTTGTATTTTGATATTTATCAACTAATATATTGGAAAGACGAACGTTGTGCAACCGTTGTTCATTTCATATTGATGTCAGATATATAGGAGGGTATTAGATATGGTATAGTGGCCATTGGGAGTGATGGGTTTATATAATCATGATGATAGCGGTGATCGAAGAGGGTGATGGGGGCCTATCTCTTTGCAAAAAAGATTGAGTGACTTTTTTTTTGACTTTCTACGGGGCTTCTACGTGATTTTAGTTACTTCTGCGGAGCCGAAAATTGTATTTTAGGCCAACATTCAATAGCCCTCGGAAAGATATGGCGAGGTATAGCCCCAATCCAATGCGCCAAACACTTAGCTGAACGTCTAAGCTTTCGCCTGATATGCTGGGCATTCCGGTGCTTGACCTAGAACAGCTCGAAAATATAGATCTCAAAGAGCATAGATTGAGTGATTTTCAGGCGTAACTTAGTAGTACAAAACTGGTAACAATAAGAGCAATGATGAGACATATCTTCATAGTATCTCATGATATGTCGGCGGAGTATACTTTCAAGATATAGGGCAAGATGGTCATTCACATATGCACATCCTATTGCAAAGGTCTCATAAATTACAAAAGCAAACAATCGACAACAAAACATCTAATAAACAAACTAAATAACTCAACACATCAGAGAGATACAGATACATCAATACATCAATACAAATACAAACAAATACAAACAAATACAAACAAATACAAACAAATACAAACAAATGCAAACAAATACAAACAAATACAAACAAATACAAACAAATACAAACAAATACAAACAAATACAAACAAATACAAACAATATGGTAAATAACGGAGAAATCGTAGGAGATGTAATGCTTGCTGGATTTATTGCAAAGAAAATTGCTGATAGACACGAAACACAGAAGGCAGCTCGAGCAGAAGGTATTACATATGAAGAAATGAAACTAAGAGAACAAGCTGCAAGATACCGATACAAAGCATCCAAGCCCTATAGAATGTTTGAAGAACGGAAGCAAAAGAAGTGGACGGCAAGAGCCAATGCATGTGATGAACAACTTGCTAGATTTGAAGAAACAAGGAGAAAGGCCGCTGCTAATCAACCAAACAATAACGAGAATCTAGGATCAAATCAGAATACCAATCAATGTTTTTGTCGGCAGTGTGGAGCAGCAAAGGTAGAAGGAGCAGTATTCTGTGGTAAATGTGGTACAAAGATTGCATCATCTTCTCAGCAACCATATGTACCAAAATATTAGATATACATTGCAATTCATTCATAAGCATAACATAAAATAACATATAAGATCAAATATGAAAAGAATATCTATTCAGTATAGATTTGTGGCCTATTGACACAGTTTAAATAAAGCTGTTTCCCGAAGTAACATATGTAATTATATCGAACGTATTATTATGTGCATATCATATGAACACATACATATACAGTGTAATATCTGCTTCATTCTCTTCTCAGTACTTTCTTCACAAAGCTTATGAATCTACTAGAACGTTTTATCTTTTCCAATGGTAACTTTAATAGGTCACGACGACGATCTTCTCCTTTCACTACTACATCCATCATCATCTTCTTCTCTTTCTTCTTCAACTCTCGTCTCTCACGGAAGAATCGTACCATTATATCACCACATTCCTCTTCTCTAACACCGCCTATTACAGACTTTACTTCATGATATGGATGTTTAGCAACACTAATAAGATTCATATGTGTTTTAATTGCTCCCAATCGATTATCAGGAGCTCCATAAATAATATGATCAATTCGAAATGCTTGTATTGACGCGAGGCACATTGGACATGGTTCTAATGTTGTATATAATCGTGAATTTGGTGGATATCTCCAGTTACCTATATTTTGTGCACCATTACGTAATGCTAGTAGTTCAGCATGTGACGAGGCATCAATGTTGGTTTCTACCTTGTTATGTGCTGCCGATAGGATTTGAAATGTACGTCTATTTGTTGTTGTTGACGAGTTTATAGATTGTATACTATCATCATTACTATCATCAGTACATTCTCGTACTATTATAGCTCCAATTGGTACCTCTCCTTTATCCCATGCATATTGTGCCTGTTGCAATGCCATACCCATAAAATAATCGTCAATACGAACCAAGCACATCAAGGCTAGATACTACTTCATCAAGGACTGTATCGAAAGAGGTGAACTGAGTTTAGAATGGTGCCCAACTGAGGAAATGTGGGCTGATGTTTTAACTAAGCCACAACAAGGATTGCTATTTAGACAGATGAGAGCTGTTCTAATGGGCTGTGCTGTTAACTGGGTAGACGACGGAGCCTGGGAGGACACTGATAAGATTGCAGGAGTGCGCAAGCCCAAGGAAGGGGCTGCTTGGCTTACTACTGCTCTCAGTAACAAGACGATGAAGCCAGTTAGCAAGGCAACTACTTCACCGCAGGAGTGTGTTGGGGTAGCACCACAATGAGCATTATTGCCGGTACTCCCTTTGTCGTATCTTATCAACGATTACTGACTCAGCAGATCATTCCTGCATCATACCAACATCTAGATAGATAAGCAGTGAGATATGCTCACTTTGTATTAATAATCTCCTTTAGCAGAACTACATAGGGCGTGCTGAGTAGATTATTATCTTATGCTTTCTAGAGGCGATATGATCAAAACGTATCTGCTTCAACATTATTAATACAAATATGTATAATTATTATTCTCATATGGTAAATCAACTGTTGGGTATACATCTCTTTTGAATCTCTTGAAGATATTATTACCACTAGATGACGGAGTAGATATACTAGAATTAGATACACGTGGTGGCATGGATGAATATCCTCCTTTTGGTTTCCGAAACATGTATAATATTGGTAAGTCTATTCTTCTTTCATAAGATTTGTGATGGATATGATGTGTGAGATAGAATGCAGATACCAACGAGGAGAGAGTGAGTATCGCCGCCACCGACACACATATCATCGGACAGATGATAAAGAGCTTCATTATCATATCATATCACAATCTATCATATTATTGTGAGAGGCATTGCTAGGAGCTGATTGCCACCGCCGACAAACCAACCCAAACAAAATAAATTAGTCACATTCTCATTTGGCGATAGACCCGACTCAAGTTTTCATTATTTATAGTGATGCTTGATAATGTACCAAGTAGCAAAGTTGATTAGGAGCTCAAATACAGACGGCATATCAATACGATGGGCAATATTATTAGCAGTAAGATTAGTGGTATTTATGGTGGAAGTATTGATGGTTGTGCATCGGCAAAAGAAGTCGACAAAAAACTCCACACACCAAATAAGTTGCACCAAAAAGATGAGCAACAATTGTTATCACCATCTCCCACTACCGTGGGTACTAGCGATGTTGTTAGTGATACTACACCATCTGATATGGAAGATGATGAAACTAGTAGTTTTATTGGTGATATAAGTGTTGATAGTTTGCCACTATATGAGGAGCCTCATGAGGTAAAACAGAAGGATGTGTCATGTATTTATGAGAAACAATTATCATCTGTTGCCACTGTTATTTTACATCATCATTTGAGTAATATCAGTGATGAGAACAAGAAACTTAGGAATGATAATAGTAAGATTGAAGAAGTACGTTCTATGCTTACTGAGATTTATATCCATGCGGGTGATATTGACGAAGATGATGGTACACAAGACGTGATTGAGGAAATTGATTTAGCCAAGGGATTAATTATTGATATGAAACATAGTAAGACGTCTGTGGAGGATGAAAATGGGAATATTAGCCATCATGTATTTGCTGTACCTTTCTATAAAATACCTCCCGAGGAGGTAGTGGTTGGGGGTAAACTTTCATTTAGCCTCAAGGATGCGGAATCTATTCCCTTCTCAAGCCTATGGAATATGAAAGTTACAAGGTCTGGCCAGGCTATTGGGGAGTTTCACGGGCTGAGTAAAGAGACCTTTATTGATGAGACTGTCAACCCGACAATCCTACTGGGTAGAAGTATTTCTTTACAGGGTAGTATTAGCGGTTTGAGTGATGCTAATATTGATCTTTTTAGGAGCCTGAATGATGGTGACGAAGATGTTGCCAATAGCGCAGCTGAGACAATTATGGAGTATTTACGTACTGGTGTAGGGGTAGAAGATGTCACCTTTAAGCCTTTTGGATTCTTCATGGAGATTACTCCTCAGGTGAAGAAAGTTCTAGATATCCTTGCTCCGCTGTGTCGTATTGAGAGTGAAGTAGACTCGGGGAGTTCACATGTCTCGAAACAAGCTGAACACGAAGTATTAGTTTACAATATTGTTGAGGCAATTGGTTGTGATGATGAAAATCAAAAGAAGATGCTAGAGGATAACAAGACTCTACAGGCCACAAACACTGCTTTGATTGCCTTGCTTGATATTGTTAAAACTTTGGAGATCGGAACATTATCGTTTAGTCTATCAGATGGCCAACTAGCTGTTATTATGGGAGAATCGGATGATATCGATGAAGACACAAGGATCTTTTGGATATTGGATTGGTCTGAAAAGAACGTTACTGTGGCAGCAAAAGATCTTTGCCACCCCCTCCTTCTGTCGGGGGTTGGTATTAATCCCGAGCCTCCCTTTGAAGGTTTCGACGACCAAGAAGACGAGTCTATCACAAATCTCCTGCTAAACTACGACAATGGTACAGTCCTGTATGCTTCGTTCAATAAAAACAATCCCATTGGAGACTTCTCAGAAAGTGATACACCGATCAAGTTGAAGAAGATTGTGTTTAATGTGGAAGTTATTGTCGACAAGCTAAAACTGCTTGGTACTTTTGACGGGAAAGATGATTAAAGTTACTACATGGCTGTTTGTTGCTTTCTGAGGACTTGAAATCTCTTGTAGAGGTATCAGGTTTCGTGCATACGATTGATTGGAAGTAGTAGTAACGATAGTAAAAGGTTGATGCACGGGAAACATACTCTTATTAAGATTACACATACTTATTACTCTCCAGTCAAACAACCGAGGATCCACACAATTTCAATTACTCATTCATATCATGGGAAGAATCTATCTCTTCCCCATCACCTGGCGAATTAGTTTGTTCTAGTCATCCACACTATTAATTAGAGAGGGAGGAATAAAAAGATATTTATTTAGCGAGTAAACGATCTCAATCGGACTAAATCTTGCACACTAACTCTACGCCGGCCATGATTACACCATGATTCATATACCTATGCCGATACAGAATAGTTGGTAAACACGGCAAGAATGCACAGTTGTAGCTGGTAGAGTTTGTGGCGTTGACATCAAAGTATAATCAAAATACCAACATAAACATTATTGCAATAATAAGAACACATAAGTAACTCATATAAATCTCCAACATAATCATGGCAAAGACAAAGCTATCCATCACTAATATAAAGCGTGTTATCATCCCATCTCATAATTCGGGTGCAAAGAAGAATTTGCTGGTAAGAATTGGTTGCTGATCATATGTTATGTATCATGTTTTGCAATGAAACAATGATATGCTCACATTTGCAACTCTTCTCTTCTCATACTCTTATATATTCTTTGCAATGCTACCATTATTAGAAACGAGATGGTATAACATCTGATGGTATAATTGATGATGGTTCATCTTCCATGTCAGACAGGCAACCAAAAAGAAAAAGTAAGAAGTTTACTGCACGCAAATTATTCCGTAGAATTAATAACAACAACAAAGAAGGAGATGGATATGAAAGCTCATCAGATGCTAGTACTGGTAGTACACGATCAACATCATCATCATTCCTACGGTATCAGAATAGAGCTTTATGGAAGGCAAGATTAATTAAGAAATCTGTATTACAACGTCATGAGGGTGGAGTTGAAACACCAGTGGAAGATGAACCTAATAATAAACCATGGCTAACGTTCGATCGTATTTACAAAAGACAGAATCAAGTACTAAAGAAGGGTGATATTGAATTAGACGATGAAGAAGATGATGATGCTGACTCAAACTCTTCAGCTGGATCGGATACCTGTCCATTGGCACCTCCTGCACCAATCTATTCAATTGATACCGAAGACGAAGAGGAATGTGTAGTAGAAGGTGAAGAAGTAGAATATGAACAACCCACAGAGGATCGTAAGGAAAGTGCACAACATAAAGTCTTTGGAAGGATTAAAAAGTTTGTTACAAGATCATCATCTGATGTTCAAGATGAAGAGAGTAAGACCGAACATTTTAAAGAAGAGGTCGAAGAAGATAAGGAATCCCCAACAACAGAAGAGAGTTTAGATATTCCACTGGAGACTGAGACTGAGAATGATACAGTAACAACCCAAGAGAGTGGTATTCCAACTTCGGAAGCACCCAAAGCTCAACCTCAAGCTCGGCCTGACTTTCCAATTCAAAAGCTCACTCAGTCAACGGCAGACACAACTTCTTCAGACGGCCTCCAACAATCACCTCTTGCAAAGCCTCCCCGGCCACCACGTCAAAAGAAAAAGATTTCATTCCGTGAAGACGAAAAGGCGGATATTGAACCAATCTCCATCCCTCGTACCATTTCATACTCACTCCGATCTGCCATCGGGGATGGGTCTACTCGTCAGAGGAATAGCCATAGTTTAATGGAACGGCGACCATTGCGACCTAATGGATGTTCAGTTGACGTATCGTACTGGAGTCACAAGGGGAAGAGGAACTACATGGAGGATAGGTTCGTGATTGAACACATGGGATCTACAAGCAAGAATAAAGAGGAGTCTAAACCAATTTCATTACTAGCGGTCTTCGATGGTCACGGAGGATCCGCTGCTTCTCAGTTCTGTTCGGATTGGATCTCATCGTATATTCGTAAGAAGAATCCTCATTATCCAGATAATCTTCCAATGGCTATGAGTACTGCATTTACAAAGATTGACAGTGACTTTGTATCAACTGGACTATTTGATGGCACTACTGCTTGTGCTGCGGCAGTTGTTGGTAATAAAGTCATCTGTTGCAATGCAGGTGATAGTCGTGCCATTATTGTCAAAAGAGATGGTACCGCGGTACCTCTTAGTCAAGACCATAAACCTGACCGTAACGATGAGACTAAGCGTATTAATGACTTGGGCGGTAGAGTAATTCACTGGGGAAGGTGGCGTGTAGAAGGAGTCCTTGCCGTCTCTCGCTCAATCGGAGATGCAAGGTTGAAACCATATGTAACAGCTGAACCAGATATTGTCGAGCATGAAATAGAGGACGATGATATGTTTTTGGTGGTAGCAAGGTAAGGAGACCGAATCTATCATGTCGAATAGATTTTGTGCACATGATATGACCCTAACTTTTTCATCTTTACACCTCACAAGTGACGGTGTTTGGGATACAATGTCTAGTGATTTAGTTGCCAAGTTTACCCTTGTCAACACATGCAAAATCATCGATAAAAGTTTGCAAGTTGGTGAGTATTAGTATCTTTGTAATTGTACCAAGAGGAAGTCCTTTAATCTCACACATATACCCTTTGTTTTGTGATAGATGACAAGCTGCTTCGGTGGATAGCTCGTCAAATATCCAAGAGAGCACGTGAGAATGGCTCCAGCGACAATATCTCATGCATTGTGGCACATTTAAACAGCAGAAGTTAATGCAATTGGCCGCCGATACTGATCATAAGCCAAGTATAATAAACGAGGGCTATATTTATGAGAATGATAATACGCCGACGGACTCTTTTGTTATATGGCACAGAGAATATGAAATCATTACTGGTGTAGAATTTAATTACATCTATTATTATAAAATAGCAACAGCTTATATTTACTTCTGTTTTGCTATTTGAGCATGACAAATCTAATCCAATCCGATGCACCCGATAAAGATGTGTGTCATCTTGTCAACTCATTATTTCTCAACTCAGCCAACTTTGCCTCTAAAGTAGCACATTCTTCCTCAGCCTCTAATCCCAATTCACATAACTTTAATGCCTCCTCTTCCTCTTCTGCTCTAATAAGTTCTTCGTCCATTAATAGTACACTTAATCGTAATGTTCGTATGAGATCTAATGCATTCGATGATGCTACACATAGATTTTCTGCAGCCAATTTTGCTTGAAGTGATGACATTTGTACATTGGAAGCTAGTGGTGGAGGCGGGTCATTGGCATCACGCATTAATCCTCCGCCTGCACGTGGATCAGTTCCAACCTGATTGTTATTATTATTGGTAGTAGTGGAAGTGGAGGTGGCATCTCCAGATGTTGATGTGATATTATTATCTTGATCAGCAGATGATGATGCAGCTCGTAAAAGACTTAGATAATGTGACATTAAACGATTACATGTGGCATCTAATGATAATTTCCATGCTTCTGATGGTGTTTGATCAGTAGAACCCAATCCTAACTTGCGATCCATTGTTGGTTGTTCTGTGTGTCAATGTATAATTGTTGGGGAAGGATACCTCAGATATGAATGAATTGTTGCAATACGATACTCAGCTCAAGAACAAAACTGATGTAATAAAGAGATTTATTACAGCACAAACGATATGTTCCAAGGTAATTTCAATTAACAGCAACACTTACAAAACAAAACAATACCACCACCACAAAATAAACACTGTAATATAAATTAAACCATAACTTTACACTTTTGCAACTCATAGACGTAGTTTGATCGCTAAAATTTATACACGCCACAAGTTCATCAATCAGTCGAAGGAGATAAATAAGGCATGGCAAAGCACTACTACTACTACTACTACTACTACAACTTGAGACCTCTATTGCAATTGATATCAGTCACTTCGATCTATCACCTACTCCCCGCCTCCTTAATACAGCCAGCATCTGAATATACCCTCTTCCATCGCCCTACTGCGCTAAGATACTTGTGACAAAGATCTAAGATACTCGTCAAGATACTTGCCAATCATCAACTATGTCTACTACTACTATTACTCATCCTCTCCTCGAGGATCTCGAGGCTAGTACCATAAAATCATCCAATAAATCTAGATCATACATGGGATCTATCACGGAATATGCACCTTCAACAAAGCTGTGGCAAAAACTAGTAATCGGGGGAACTCTTTTTGATGCGTTCATGATGGAGTCGGCACAACAAGTTGGACAGAGTTTGTTGAACTTGCCTCGGGAATTCGGACAAAGTGAGACATCATATTATATCTTTTGTACTAATGTGTTCATATTGTATTGATTTGCTAATCAATGTCTCATCATATATGTTCGTCGTATTGCAGTGGGTTATGCAGCGGGAATTATCGCCGTTGTTTTTATCTCTATTCTCTGCATGTGGTGCCAGTTCCTCCTTGTTTCTCTTCTTGCGGAGTATGAGCATATCATTGCAACTAATCCGAATCATCCTCGACATGGGGATAAGAACTTCACCGCCTCATATCATGATGTTAGTGAGTATATCCATGTTCGTTATGTAAATGATATATGATCGATCATGTATGATATCTGTTTATCTAACACATATCCATGACGCGTCTGTGTAGTGTGGGAGATTGGTGGTAGATGGTGGGGTAGATTATCCCTTTTGGTAGTCTTCTTTGCTCTAGTTGGGTTAGGAGTTGCTCAGATTGTTAGCACCACGTCAAATCTGTATATCTTGACTCAAGGTAAGAAGAAGTTAATTGTGCACAATGGTCACAACCCACCCTTTGATCAGGGCATTCTGTGTTCTTATTGTGAAACCAAGATATGAATGTGGATCACAGCCTGTAATTGATTTGAATTGTGCATACGATGTGGTTTTGCATTTTCACTAACAAATGCTAACCCCCATACCTCCCTCTCTTCTTGGATATACTTGTGACCATTGTGTGGAATTAACTTCTAATAAGCTCTTCCAAAACGTACTCTCACTTTGATCATCGGTGCTGTCTTTTCGCTAACAACTTTGGTTCCAAACTATCGAGATTATCGGCTACTATCGTTCATTGGAATTTGCTCCACCTTTTACACTTCTTGTTACATAGTTGCCGCCTCAGCTGCAAATGGACAAATTGAAAATGTTGAATACACTGCACCCACGTCTCTGTACGGTTTCTTCACAGCTTTCACTAACATTATCTTCATGTTTGGGGCTCACACGGTATGTGTTGGTTGTGGTGTGTTTACATGTAGTATATTCTTTGTATATTTGACCGGTGTACTGATGGATATATACTTTTCTTCAACCTTTCAGGCTGTCATCGAGAAAGCAGTAAAGATGAACAACCCAGAAATGTATGACCTGGCATACTATTACACAACCATTTATGTTAATGCTATTACTCTGCCATCAGGAATCACAGGTTATCACTCGTTTGGCATTACTGCTGCTGATCATGGCAATGCCTTGACCTTATTTGACTCTTCACCAGCTCAAAGTGCTGCAGCGACCCTCATGTGCATCCACGAGTTTGTTGCTTTCGGTCTCTTCGTTGGATCCTTGTACCATGTTTGGGAGAAAATCCTTGGCATCGAGGCTAGAGCCTTTTGGATTAGGGTACTGGCTCGATATGCCGTCGTAGGGTTAATCTTACTTATTGCTGTTGCAATGCCATTCTTTGGGGTGATCAACTCTGTAATCGGTGCTTTCGTCACAACACTGGGTACGTATGTCCTTCCTGCTACCATCTACAATCTCCACTTCAATACAGAAGAAAGGAGGAATCACCCCCGTAAAGAGCTTTGGTTTAACTGGAAAGTATCAACTGGCAAAATCCTTAACTGGTTTGTGATTGTATTCATGATTGTGTTCGGATTTGCCATTGGCGGTTGGGCTAGTATGAAGGCTCTATTGGATCAAGTCCATGAGTTTCATCTCTTTCCTGAATGTTGGCAGTGTTAGATTCAGAGACAGTGACAACATACTCTAACCTAATTGTTGTTATGTACCGAGGCCGATAAAGAGTTAAGCATTAAGCCTAATCAAGAGTATGATAAGTAAAGTTTTTATGTTTTATCTCTGCCGAGCTTTGGTTCTCTGTTAACTCTTCATCTCATCTTGTGCATCTTTGAATGCTCGTAATGTATTCGCATATTCATCTTTTGTCACATGCCCATGTTTATATCCTAAACCAATTTCCTTCAGGGAGTCGTCGTATCCACTTCTCGCTGCAATCATATAATGCTTGTATGCTCGCTCCGCGTTGCCCTTCTGTCCTTCCATGGCACCAAGATTATGCCTTGCAGCTTCATGTCCACCCATTGCGGCAAGCTCGTAATGATAGAGCCTTTTTCATATCCTTCTCAACACCATGACCCTCATAACACATAGTAGCAATGAAAAAATGAGCCTCAGGTGATCCAAGTTCAGCTGCCCGGTGAAACAATCCCGATGCCTTTTTCATATCTTTTGGAAAGGCCCCACTGAAGTATGCATATCCTTGCCGGAAAAATGCCTCCGCATCATTCAGTTTCATTCGCTTTTTGTACCCTTTGTCATACTCTTTCTTTGAAATTATCGGCTTTCTGCAATAGGCACACCATCTCTTCATATTGCCATTCTTCATCTCCTCAACTGATGCAATACCACACCCCCCACACAGTACCTTTCCACAGCAGGGCATATATAATGTAATCACCCCACACAATGCAGTAGAGTACGGTATTGGCAGCATACAGATAGAGCAATCTTTTTTTGGCGGAGGGTCTTGAAATAACTTATCATCTTCAGATATAGATACTGTAGCTATACTATCAAATAAGGAATCTACATCAGCATCGTCACTTCCTTCTGTTGTCACATTATTACTACCATCCAAAGTATCATTATTTTGAGCAAATTCAGCAGCACGTTGTTTACATTCCTTCTTGTGTTTTGGTCGGTGAGCAATTTGACAATTTCGATTGCAATACTTTAATGACATGCCGTACATGCCTTGAGATTATCACCACTCTTACCACATGCTGCACAGGTAGATATAGATTTACTATCTCCGACAACAGAACTCATGGTACTCTAAACTCTAACTCAGGGGGGGACTCGCCACTGGCACAGTCCAAAGAATCATCATGAGTAATACATACACTCGGCACAGTACAAATCGCTCTCCGAGGGAGGTAGTTCCCAATGTTCTATCTTATCTGGACACTGGCATTCCTCATCTACAAGGCATCGAACAGGGCGTTTAATTCTATCACAATCGGAGAAATTATCATGAGAGTGTACTAAAAATGAGGATACCGATTACCGATGTGAAAGCAAGTCAAAGTCCTTAAGCAAGGGTGCCATATTGATTGGTTGCTTATTTATCAGCTTGATATCAGCTAATTGCAAATATGCAAGCAGACTACACACAGTTGTATATACTACTATCGGCGGTGCTCATCGTTTGCGTAGGTTCATTCTCTAACAACAATCTTGCAACCAATCAAAAACACCTCATAATTGCAAATCACAAACAACAACACATCATTCGTCAATCAACATTTACACACTTTGCTAGTACAGATGATACCATATATACATACAATAATACTACAACACAGAATAGATTAATAGTATTTGGACTTGGCAATGTAGGTTCACTAGTTGCCGAGAGAGGTTCCTCTCTTCAAGTTGATAAAGGTGTGCCCTTCTTTGAACATGTATATGGAACAACACGCACTACAAAGGATATAGTAGACGGAGTACAAAGCATTGGATTTGAAGATTATCAAGAGTTGGAAAAGATTCTTCCATATTGTACTCATGTTCTTGTTACCATACCACCACTAAATCCATCAACCGATATCAATAGTGACAATCAACAATATTGTGATCCAGTTTTAAATCATTCAAATTACTCAATCAAAGATATATTACCAGCAAATACATGGATAGGATATATATCATCAACATCAGTATATGGTAATCATGATGGTGAATGGATTACAGAAGAATCCGAAACCAAATGTGAAGCTGGTACAAGAGCTGAAGTATATCTCAAAGCAGAGAATGAATGGATAAATGCCGCAGAAGAATGTGATTGGAAATTACATATCTTTAGATGTGCTGGATTATACAGTAATAACCGGTCAGCATTACACACAATACGAAAGAATGGTGCAGAAGTTATAGATAATGCATTAACTAAGAAGATTGGATCACCAACGTCACGGATTCATGAAGAGGATGTGTGCCGAGCAGTATTATCAGCTATGAATTACAACGAGTCAATATCTGGAGGTACTAATCTATGGAATCTAGCTGATGATGAACCAGAAGTCAGATCTAAAGTTATGGCATATGGTGCACAACTGTTGGAAGAGGCAAATCTTCTACCCAAGAAGAAGAAAGTTGGTAGTAGTACAAAAACAGTTACAAATACAAAGACAACAAAACCAAAACAATCAGAAAGAGCAAGTAGAAGATCAATCGATAGAAAACGAGTAGATGCACAACGAATGAAGGATTTACTTCTACCTGATGGGAAGTTATATCCAACATATCGGGAAGGATTGACATCAATCTTGGATTCTAATAGAATGAAATGGTTGTCTGATTCCTGAAAAGCTAATTATATCGAGAGAACATCTATAGGTTTGAAAGTGCTATTTGCCATAGGCTCTGCCTACCTCTAATGATCTTGATTAACTACAGATTCATTACCAACACATAATCACACCAGCTAAAATTAGGATACCGCTGACAGATACCATTCGATGGGGTTCGATGAGGTTCTTGAAGACAAATTGTGATGGCATAAGAGATAGTTCAGTCGACAAATTATGTACCTAGGTAGGATTGCGATCTTGCATTGTTAGCGGATATATTTGATACTCCAACCTCTATGCTAATCGTAATTGGATATTGGTACGATCTCAGTTTACTTTTGAAGGGATCATATTAGCTCATAATTTACTTTTACTCAAGTACAAAAACAGACTACACAATTAAGAATTAAGAACAACAAAAGACAACTTACAATAATAATCAATCAATACGATGATGCTAAAGACATTTACTTTGGTTACAGCTTTGGCAGGTAGTACCTCCACTTCCAATGGACACGATGTTGTATCACCAAAACTACGCCTACGAGGTTCCACCGATGCCGATCTTCCCAGATTCTTCCCTACTAACATGAATCGACATGATGTAGAACTTTACCTTAGCCATCACAAGAAGAAGAAGACTTCCCCAATTATCGAAGTTAATAAGGACGATTGGTTAAGCCAATGTGCTGCCACATTCAAAGAATATTACAATCCTGAAATGTGGGGTATTCCTCGTAGTAATTTCTATCTAATCGATGAACCATCGGGCTTATGTGCCGATGCATTAGTGTGCGCTTTTGATAAGTGCATGGCTGATACGGATAGTATCATTTGCCTCAATAACCAAACAGATCTATCTTCAGCTGATTATGATGATGTAGCATCCACTTGCAACCTCCCAAAATCGTGGCTTCCTGGTAGTATTATGTTCCCAAAGAATGCCGCCGATGGTAAGTATATGTATTTGATTGTTAGAAGTGTTTGTTCATATGATGTGGATTTGCTATCACACTTCAACTAATCCTTTCTACGCCCAATCTATTCACAAACAGTCATCTCAGCTATCAAGTATGCCAAGAAACACAACTTACAGATTAGTATCAAGTCTACGGGACATTCTTATTCTGGATCACATACCAAGGCTGGATCTCTTATGCTCAATATGAGAGACTATGCCAAGTATGCATCGGGTAATGACAAGATTATCGAGTGTGATACTGCTGATTCATCTGATGATGATGAACTAGGTGATGCTTGTACTCTTGCAACGGCTAGGAAAAGGGATGCCTACATTCGTGTTGGAGGAGGACAGACATGGAGCGAGGTTTACAACGCTGTCAATGCATCGAATGCTGTTGGTAATCTTTCAAAGACTTATGGTGTCGCCGGAGGTGGAGCTGGGTCTGTGGGTGCTGCCGGGTAAGTCTGTAAAGTGTCTATTTTATATGTTTACGTACATGAGTTGTTCATATCTCATGTTCTTTCTCTCTATACCTTCCTCTCTTCAGTGGATGGCTGAGTGGTGGCGGATTATCCATAGGATATGAACGTGAGCAAGGTCTTGGCGTAGATCAAATCCTCGAGTTTGAAGTAGCTCTACCTTCTGGCCATCATGTACGAGTATTCCCTACTGAATGGGATGATGACAAGGACGACTTCATTACCCCGCAGACAACCAAGGTGACAGCTCTATGTAACTCCAATGTTGTTGCAAATGAAGATGATTGGGATTGGCAGCCATGTACTGACTTGGGTGTGTCACCAGAAGATCTATGGATGGCTCTTCGAGGTGGTGGAGGGGGTACCTACGGAATTACTTTATCAGTCAAGTATCAACTCTTCGAGCAGAACCCCCTCCAATTTCTTAATTTAGGGCTAGGCTTCATGTCATATGGAAATCAGACTGGTGCCTTGGACGACAAGACAAAAGAAATCTATGAAACGATTGTGGCAAAGTTTAAAGCCGACGGAACGTTATGGGAAGAAGCAAGACGTACATTCACCCTCTTCCTTGTCGACTTCCTCTTTGCTCCGGAGAAGATTGGTGTGTCTAAGGAGATTAGTCTTTCCTGTGGTTTTCCAGCTACCATGTTTTCGTTTGCTGGTGTAACCAACTTACTATGCTGGGGGACTGAATCGGCATTCCCTGAGATGTCGTCTGCATGGAATCGAACAATCAATGGCAGTGAGCTTGCCAAACAGGATCCTGAATTGGCAGATCTACTCTCCTCTAAGTACATCGTCTTTGATATGTCCTCGTTTGGATTTGGACCTTACTCAAATTATGGTGAGTATGACATTCCATTCACCAAAGCCATATTCGGGAAGAGCTACGACGATATCTTTCCCACTGGTGTCGTTCCTGACTACCCACTTCCAAACTTTACTCCGTCCAAGACTCCAAAGACTTACTGCTCCATCAACCTTCCTTTGGCACTTCTTGAGAGTGACGACGATTCCGAGCGTGAGTTGTTGTTCAAAGTACTCGAAACATCGGGTGGAGAGCATACAACAGGAGGGTATGTGGCTCGATTAGGCGATGGGATGGACTCGGTTTCACCCAGTGAACGTAGCTCGGGGCAATCCAGTATAGGTATCCAAAGTACAATTGATAAGTACGGAGATGATATCTTGAATGACTACTTGGCAGCCGTCTACAAGTATACAAGTGATGATGTGGATGGATTCCCCGGCTTCTCCGAGTTGAATCATTTCTGTTCTGAAGCCTCTACTGTATCAAAAACTAACTGGACAGAGAGTTGTGACCCAGAAAAGGATGATTGTTTCAGTGCTCAAGAATTGATTTGGGGTGAAGAACTTTATGCCAAGCTACAGGATATCAAGGCGGCAGTAGATCCGGACAATCTACTCGATTGCTACCAGTGTGTTAAGCCAAGTAAAGAGTAAGAGGATAATGTACTAGTGTAATAGATAATAAATCTTTTTATGTTCAAAGATACCGACTTTTTGTTCACATGAGATATGCACGTATATGTTGTCTTACCACTACATACCACTCTTACCACAAGCCGCACATGATGATGATATCCCATTCGATTGCTCATTATGCTTTATCTCTATCCACGCCTGGAACAAACTTACTTCAACACAAGTAACTTTTTATATTTTAAATTATTTGTGTCACAGGATTACTACTAATTGAATAGAGTTAAGAACTGATCGTAAGTAGAATATGTAATTTAGACATGTACTAATTGTACTACTAAGAAGTATACAAACTGCAATCTAATATCGGTTTATAATATCTCCACTGCATTATGTGCTTTGGCGACGAGAAGGATAATACAATATGGTATCTTTTTATGTACGATATACTGAGATTTGAGAGTTGAGAGTGAGGTTAAGTGATTAGTGATGTGAAACACCGCCAAGTTTATCACAAATATCTCTAATATCAATATACCAGTTCAATTTCAAAGTACTATCAACACATTGATAGAAGTTGTCTCCACTGCCGATGACGACCTTGATATACCTCCTCTATTTTAGTATCTAACGCCGAAACCCATAGCTGAGTCAATTCAGGCACATTACATACTATACTACCTACATAAAAAACACTAGTTATACTGCACTAAATTATTATGACCTCTACTAATATACCAATAGCACAATTGGAATTACGTCTTGCAGAATTGGATTTGAAACTATTGGGTGTATCTTCACCAGGAGATAGTTCCGCTGCAAATGATAATGTAGATGTTACAACACGTCTTGATAAATTATTGCAATCAGCCACCTCAACCTCAGCACCACCAAATGATGACAATAAAACTAAAACCGATTCATCAAAGCGTGAAGCATTACACAATGAATATCAAACAATAGATAAGTTATTATCAGACTTATCAATATCACCAATATCAGGCCCTACCGAATCAGCATCAACAAATAATAATGCACCAATGGTATATAGACGATTGGAAGTATTATCATCTGCCGAATCAATGAAGACAGATATGGAATTATTAAGTAAGATTCGTGATTTAACATCCATTGGTAGAAAAGAAACAGGTAGTAATAGTACAGTGTCAGAGGATGATATAGTAAATTGTTCAATACTATCATCCGATAGATATAATCAATCATCAAATCCCGAAGATATTGATCGATTGGATAGGTTATGTTATCGTGTTGCAATGTTGAATCAACGTGCGGTAAGTGCTGCACAGAAGGTTGATAATATGATAAATTCATATGGTAATGTTATGAGTGCATTGAATGAGAAGATGGTATTGGCTGAGGAGCAGGTACAGCAAGGATAAGTCCATGTGCTTGCCGAGGCATTGAGTGGATGGCAATTCAAGCCTTAGACTGAAGATGGAATCAGAGCCTTGTTGCTCATCGTAGTTCTCAGTTAGGGCTGATAGTATGCCTTAGAAAACTTCAATATCTACATACTACTTTACATCGTATTCTACATTCCCTATACTTTTACAATATCTACATCAGTCATTATTATTTGCCACAATTGATAGAATAATCATCCAGAAGAAACTCACAGCGGCGACAAATGCGATACGGAAATGTGCCGGCACAAATAAAAAGTTGATCAAGCTAGCCGGCAACCAGACGCTCCAGTACTTCTTGAGTAGACCATTATCTTTGATATCTGTCATATACTTCTTTATACCATCCCTCTTGGGGTATCGATATACTATTGCCTTGGCAATATACTGTGATGATGAAACGTAAAGTGCACAAGATGTGAGCATATTAGACAAGCATATGATGTGTATCCGTGGAGGAGATGAAAGAGAGACAAAAGTATACTTACCGCAGGAGGCAGCCACAAGAAAGGGGCGTTGATGAATCCATCAAAGAGTGTACATTTGACAGCTCTGAATAGAGTATTTGCCGTCCCAAACACTGAGTTCAAAGTTGCAGAGCATGTGATGTGAGCATTCTGAGCTTTGAATGCAATGATACAAACAACAATGATATGCACACTTTGATACAGATACTCACTGATTGGAAAGATATTATTGTACATAATCTCACATAGCATACCTAGTACTACTCCACTGTATAGTACCATTGCAAGGTTGCGCTTGAAACTAAACTTACTACCCTCTTCCCGAGATGAATGTTGAGCCATGCTATCGGCAATTGAGGCCTTAGTACTGCAAGTTAAGAATCCCGCAAGTAATGGAAATGTTTTGTAGAAACCTGATATTGTTGCAGTTGCTGCCGATAGACTTGGTAAGGACATTGCCGAGAGAGATGTTGAGCTTCTGCTGCTACTTTTGTTATCGAGACGACGTTGCAAAGCTATGCTATTACTATTGACGATCGCTATCCTCTTTGTAGGAGAACTGACGACAGAAGTAAAAGCCGATGTGTCATTTGTGGTAAGAATACCTACTACCAGTAGTATATGTCCCTTCATTGTTCTATCTCTGTTGTTCTTTGGAAGCTGCTACAATATGATATGATGCAATGTTCTTTGAAGCTGCTCTATGGTGCAAGAGGGAGGTGGACAAGGAGATTGGGTTTGTGTTTTCTTTGCAACTAAGTTTGTCGTCCCAGCCACATCTTCCCCGTTCTAAACAAATGAATGATAGACGATTGAGAGTTATATATAAAGGAATATTAGCACCAATGCAAAGAGTTGATGGGTTGGTTCTCAGCACAAAACAAAGAACACAATGTTCTTTACAATCTTCGTTTGATCGCTAAGATATACTTTTATTCACAATATTAGTATGTAGATACATAGTGTTTTTAGAGGTGGTTTGTATGAGGTCATCTCTCTATTACGAATCAGGCTAGAAGTAGAAAGGTGGGAGATTATAATATTGTGTTGTTTATGTTGGGTGTTATTCTTCTTCTCAGACAGTGGGTATGGGCGGCGATGATATGAGTTGAAAAATTATGTGCACATCATATGCTCAAAAATATCCATTGCAAAGATACGGTTCACCCTTTTGTATGGTGGTATTGTATACTGATGTGGATGCTAATGGCACATTTACTACATAGGAATATTGATACCGACTCATATGACATTGGGACATAGGTGGCGGCGGCGTATGATATATGTTTCGAGCACCAACAATTGATTGAATTATTTCTTACCACATATCGCCTCTTCTATATCTTTGACTCTCTCTCTGCAGGTAAGATATCACTACTGTCCACAAACCGGTATATACAGAACAAACACATTTCATCATGGCAACTACCATTGCAGATCTACCGCTAGTTGAAATCCTCTCGTTCTTGGGATATGATTTGGCTGAACTGGAGACTCTTCGTTTGGTTGCAAAATGTTTCCTCAAGCCGTGTGATGCTCGGAAGGCATATATTCATCGTCTATTCCAAAAGGTGAGTAACTTGTAATATAACCATATTATCTCATATACATAATAACTAATCCATATAATATAGGGTGCCAAGGTTAGGATTGTGAATCTGGCTTCTGCCAAGGGGAAAGAGATTAATGGCAGGGTCTCCAAAATCAGTGGCCCTATGAAGAATGGTCGTTATCCTCTAAACCTAAAACATATATCTGGTGATGAAGAGATAGTCAGTCTAAAGGCTCAAAATCTCAATCCCTTCTTTAAACTATCGGAAGAGGAGGAACGGAGTAGTAAGAGATGCCTGGCCTTTGTCAACTACGGTAATCCAATCCGTGGTAGTGGTAACCGTGCCTGCGTGCCCGAAGGACATGGACGAATGTTGAAGAATTGTATTACATGTCTCAAGTGGAATCTGATGCATATTCAACCAATGCCCTTCTTCGTGAACGTTACTCAAGATGAGTTTGCTGAGCAGTTCGAGGGTAACCTAGGGCTTACCATCTCCAACAAGGTATTTACGATATGTATCGGACGATTCCAGATCAAATGCAGCAGACGGGACAATATACAGCTTCCATTGGAGGGTTTCCGACACATATGAGCATTCATACAATGTTGGTTTGGGGGTTACTCATGAACGAAAGAGGATACATTGACTATGAAGGAGCCATGGTGGCGAAGTGTGGCCTCGATGGTGAAGGTGGTAGTAAGATTTGTCATAACTTTGTCCGATTTGCTGATGTATGGGATAAGGAAAAGATTGGAGGAGGCAACCTTTGGGTTGTCCGCATTGCCAAGTACGGCACATTGCTTGTTGAGCATGTGGATGAGGATGTGTTTTCCGAGAAGGAGGAGGCTCTTGGAAAAGTCTATCTCGTCAAGGGACTTGGAAGTAAGATTGGAGAGACACTAGATAGTATGCCAAAGTTGTGCTATGGATTGAGGCTGCTTCCCATTTACAACGTTCTTGCATATGACGGGTTCTTTCGGGAGAATACAGATGTCGGGACGCCATCAGCTGAGTTTGTTGCCGCTTTAAATGCCAAAGTAGATGAAGCTTTGAGGAAGCAAACGGTCATCTTCTGTGGAAAAAGTGCTTATGATGGGTTGTGGGATGAAGAGGCTCCCAAGCCGGAAGTGCCAGATTATAGCGGCCCCACATGCATGAATTGAGAAAGATGTGAAGCCTGTTCAAGTCAGCTATTGATGTGAAGCAGTTTATGATACCCCAGAATTCAATTTGAAATGTACAATATATATTAAGATAAATGTTTTCATTTTCTTTTACACGGCCTAGCTATACAATCATAGACAAGTCTAATACATAACTTAAACTATTTTAGGTATCAACCCGTGTCCTCTTGGAACTTTGCTTCTCTTCATCCTCACCATTTGTTTGTTTTTGATCAGATAATGTGTTCCCTGTTTTCAACTTCGATAGTTCTGCTCGAAGTGCTTCCACCTCCACCTTTAGTGCATTGATTTCTATAGAATAAGCAGCAGACAGCCGGGCCTTTTCAGCTGATCCAAACCCGAACAAAGTAGGAATATCCCAGAGGCGGAGGAGTTCATAGATGAAAAACAAAGACCAAAACCGTCTGTCTTTGAGATCAGTATGAAACTCGCGTTGTCCGAAATGAGACAAAACATAAGGCATAATCTCGACATCATAATCAACAAAAGGCTGAATATCAAAGCAGTCTACTCCAATTGTAGCCAGATGTTCAAGTACTAAGTAACTGATAACTTTTTTGTCTCCTGATGCACCATAAGCTGTCTGTGAATTGATAAGTGCTTGACGAGGATGGCCATAAACAACTTTAAGAGTGTGATTTGATAGATAAACACTTTCAATACTTGATTCGTCAAATACCAGCGTCTCAAATAGTTTCCAGCCATCATCTGTGATTTCATTATCATCTAAGTGTATAGTACGAACGGAAGTATTGTGCTTGAGAGATTGACACAACACGCTTACACATTCATCATTGAGTTCATTGCCATCCAGATTAATAATCTCAAGTTTTGACAAATCATTTCGTATGATATTGGCTAAACCTTCGCATGTACCACCTGCTGTTGCACTGCAATAAGCGATTATATCAACAGTCTCTAACCTTTCTATATTCATTGAAGAGAGGAGGGTCCCCAGTGAATCGACCCCATCATCGTTTGGGTAAGCAGTAGATAAACATGATAACTTTAACGTCTTCAGTTGAGCACCCGCAAGTGCTGATACCAATATATCTACTTCCACTCTACCCATGACCAAATCATTAAGTTCTAGGTGACTAAGATTGTCAGCGGTGTTTAAGTACCTTTTGATACCATTCCAGCATTCAAGGATAATGTTATTACAGAATATAGATCATCGTCACTACAAATCCTAAACCTTCTTAATGCATGACCTTCAGTAAATGGTCCCCTGAATACAGTATCAAGAGTTGGATTCTGTTCACTAAATGTTATATCCATTTGCTTGATAATACCACTTCGACTATTCTCAGCAAAGAGTACTCCTATCTGTCTCTTCCCATTATCAGAAAGTTGAGAATGATATGTATAATTGAAAAAGTGTAAATTCCTTAATCCCAATCGGAGAACTGAGTTATTGTAATGATAAATTGATAACCCACTAAAATTTGCAGCATCCTCTTCATTTGCAAAATTTATATTAGGTTCACGTTCGATCTCTGGTATTATATCCTCAAACATCTCCCTATCGGAAGGCAAAGACTCATCATCCGAAGAATCATAGTCATCAGAATTCATCATATCATACATATCATGTATCCCAAGGGGGGCTGAGGATGAATCGCTCGAGCCATCAAACATATCAGCTATTTTCTGCTAATATTCACAACCTTTTTTGTTGCACAAGATGTGTACTCTTTCTCGCCAATGAACCGGAAATTAATAGGCAAGAGAACCTCTGAAAATCACAGTTGGTCAGGTTAATCTAACTTCAAATATATAGTGACTTGAATGGCTAATGCTAGCAACAAACACAGTGGCCTTTTTTTTCTCACAAGATGTGCACAAAATATGATATAAATAAATATCCTTTCCACCTACGTCGCAATATTAAAGGTCAAACAACAGCAGGTTGATTCTCCGGTCTATGTTGTGGCAGTAGAATTCCCTGACCTCAGTATGGGGCAATAATGCTTCACTCTACTAACCAATCTTTTGCCTCTCTCTCTCTACTCATTTAGGGCCAAAAACTCACAAAAATGAGATCGTTCACTCGCTAAATCTAATTGAAGGTATCTTTTGTATCTTTTTATGAGAGTATAGGGGGTAATTCGGAATACGTCATATGCATTACTTCTCTCTCTCGATACGCGGATAGCATTGCTACTGGACGATCACATAATCATCTATTGCTCTCTCTGTTTAGTATTTTATTGTTGTCCTACTACTGAAAAAATACTACACCTCTTTGCAATTAAAACTGATAATAATTTGAGTCGCAATAACATTGTCTTTTTTATTGCTACTCTGTACAACAATTACGATACAATACTACAAAATGGGGTCATCTCATAGACAGCGATTGATCGTCAGCAGTGCATCATTGATCTTGATATTATTATCAAATTACTGTAATGCATTTGCTCCACCTTCTCAAACAACAACACACAGTATATCAACCACAACAACAATATCAGCAATTAAAAACTCAATAGAAAATGACATGACAGCACTAACAGATTCTGATCAAGATATACTCTTCGGTTCCGAAGACTCTTCAACCACAAACGGTGCAATAAAAGGACGACATCGTAAAATCTCATCCCAAACAGGAGCAATACTACCCGATAATACTAACAAACTAAACCCATTAGATCATTCCTCAAATCCATTAGTGAACAAACTCCGCACGATGCGTGAAACTATTCAATCATGTCCCTTAATATGGAAAGAACTATCAAATGCATGTGGTGAAAAGACTGCATTAATTGATGATCATTTATGTGATACAAAAATTAATTATACATTTTCAGATGTTGAAGATAAAGTACGACGTTCAGCTGCAGTGTTTAGTTCATTGGGTGTTAATAAGGGTAAGAATGTAGCAATATTAGGTGAAAATTCAGCAATGTGGTTAATAGTTGATCATGGGATACAATTGGCGGGAGGGGCGAGTGCAGTCCGTGGCGCGGATGCACCTGGTGATGAATTACGATATATTTATGAACATTCTGATTCTGCTGGTATTGTTGTTTTGCAGGATGTTAAGTTACTTAAAAAGCTGGCTGCTGAATCACGTGGCAAACCTGGATTAGGATTACAGAATGAAAAATATGGCACAGTTAAGTTTGTTATATTAATGCATCGTGGTAAATCAACCAATGAACAACTAAACAAATTGGGTGAAGAGAATGGGATAAAAGTACAAGTATTAAATGATTTACTCGATTCAACAACTCCTGCGAATTATAATGAATTACCAAATATTGGTCATGAGGATTTATCTACTATTGTGTACACATCGGGTACTACCGGCCGACCAAAGGGTGTAATGCTTACGCATGGTAATTTGTTACATCAGACACAACATCGATTAGCACCCACTAAACCATATGATGAATCTGAACCAATGCCGGATGAATTAATGTTAAGTTTATTGCCGGTATGGCATATTACTGAACGTACATTTGAATTATTCATGTTAGTTCGTGGTTGTCATGTTGTCTACTCTGGTATACGATGGTTTAAGAATGATTTGGCCAAGTATCAACCACAATGGATGGTATTGGTACCTCGTGTATTAGAAAAGGTAGCATTGGGTGTACAAGATAAGTTTGCAAGTGGTAGTGCGGCAGTAAAGGGACTCGTCAAGTTATTTACAAAGACTAGTTCATTAAAAAGTAAACATAAGAAGATCGCCAAGGGTGTAGTTGTGGGTGATGAGGCACCAACAATTGTCGATGGTATAACCAGTGGATTAATCGTCAAAGCATTATCACCATTAAATGCAATTGGGAACAAATTGGTATGGAGTAAAGTCCAACAAGGATTTGGTGGACGACAGCGGAACATTATCTCGGGTGGGTCAGCCTTAGCGGGTTCACTTGAAACTTTCTATGAGAATTGTGGTATTGAGATATTAGTTGGGTATGGTTTAACGGAGTGTTCACCATTATTGGCACATCGTAGAGCTGATAGTAACTTGGTTACTGCGGGATGTGTTGGATTTGCTGCTACCGATACCGAATTGAGGGTGGTGGATCCAGAAGCAAATCCAGCCGATGGTGAACGACAGGCCTTGCCTAATGGACAGGCCGGTGTCGTACTAGGCCGGGGACCACAGATTATGAAGGGATATTACAAGAATCCAGAAGCAACTGCCAAGGCCATTGATAAGTATGGTTGGTTTGATACTGGCGACTTGGGACGGATCAACCCAACGACAGGCGACTTAATCTTAACAGGTCGAGCTAAGGATACTATTGTCTTATCCAATGGTGAGAATATTGAACCCTCGCCTATTGAAGATGCCATTGTTAGTGAGTCGGATCTGATTGAGCAGGTAATGCTCTCGGGTCAAGATGGACGAAGTTTAATTGCAATTACAGTCCTTAATCCAAATGCACTTGCCGAGGCTGGTTTATTAGATGCCAAGCGTGCCAAGGAAATCATGAAGGATTATGAACAGCTAAATGATCCCAAGTGTTCTGAGGAAGAGTGTGAATTACCAGTAGACAACCTTGATAAGGCATCTCAAGAGATTCGTGCTAATGCCGAGCTTATGAAACGAGTAGCCGCCGATGTTAAGCGGGCTACATCATCGGAATCCTTTCGCAAGTATGAACAGGTGAATGATGTATATGTAACTCTTGAGCCATTTGCCATGGCTAATGGACTCTTAACTCAGAGTTACAAAGTAAAGAGAGACTTTGTGGCTAGCCGCTATGAAGATGAATTGCCAAGCTAATTGGGCAGGGGTGTAGGAAGAGGTTGATGTATATAGTTTTAGGTGTGAAAGCATTTCTCCTGGTGATATCTACAGAGATGGGTGGAAGAAGAATGAAGTAGAGATAAATAAATAGCAACATCAAGCTATAGTTATTTGTGTACAAGTTTGATAATCTTTAGTTTATATTCTTCTTCTTCTTCTTCTTACAAAACTGCCCAGGAACATTATATACATTGAATACTTTACAACTGTCTTGTCCATGTTCCAGCCTTTAGTATCACATTACATTACATTCCACCTTCCCAAGGTAGCTCCAATTCTGTATGCTCAGGCATACCCTCTTCAGATGTTGTTGTGCTAATGAAAGAGCCAGGAGTCGTCACGCTTGCTGCTTTGGTAGTTGTGGTTGTTGTGGTTGTTGTTGTTGGACAAATGCTTGAGCAGGTGTTGATTATCTTGCCCCGGATCATCTCCATACACTTTCTTGTGCAAGCCATCTGCTCTTCCGTGCTACCCGAAGAACCTCCCTTCTCTCTGGCACACCATTCCCAGCCTTTCAATAAGGCATCAGGCAAATAACAGTTAGTGGAAAGACACATTTGATTCACATCTGAAGTAATTTGCCACAATCCTCCAGGAGGATCAATGTTGATTCCCTGACGCCACTTCCATCTAGGACAATCAGCACCGGGATCATCAGGTTCAATACCTCCACTCTCAACAGGAGGTTGAACTAACACCTTCTGAAAGCCCAACTCACATTTGTCGTATGCTTCTGTCACCTTATCCTGAATCTGCTGGATATTCTGAGGAGTGAGTGGGGTGGGGAAAGGAATCTCAAGATAAGCACCACATGTAACTGCTACAACAACAGTAAGTGGGGGTGGCACAACAGTTGCACAAGCAATTGCAATACCACAACTTTGATAAATAGAAACCCAATCATCACAATCAGGCTTGGTGAGTTCATACATTGCTGAACCAATGACAGTTGTCCCCACAACAGTAGCGGCACAGAATGCACCGAGGCCAATTGCAGCTGGATTCAGTTTACGATCTCCTTCCTCATCACAAGATTCAACATACATGGGTTCTGCAGGTGGTGATACACAAGTGCTTGATCCACCAGAACTTGAATCAAAGTCATCAAGAAGGCCTCGTAGATTTTTCTTCCCATCTTCTTCCACTTCCTCCCCCTTACACCAAGCCGATTCGGCGACGAATAATAGGATAGCAGCAGTCGATAAGTTCATATTGCTATAATAATTTGATATGATGATTTCATCTTCAGCATATTAGTGCCTCATTCTTTCTTCAACAGAGTTTACGATTAGATCCAGTTGAGAGACGCGTAGTGTGCGTGGTAGTCTATGTTGTCTTCAGAAATGTCTGGGGGAAATTTGCAAAGAGACTTTAGCGATTGTCATTTATTTGGCGATGGTATCCTTATTTTGGTGCCACCACAAATCATCAAAGTCAAGGACCTCTCTCAGGTGTGAAGAATAGATAGGAAGGCATAGTCTGGCGTAGTGCTAGCGGTAGAGAATATTAAAGTTCAAAGGGGTTGTTATCGGCCTGCTCAGTTGTCTTCTGGTCGGTAAATACTGGAAGTGCACATCTTGTGAACAAAATTACAAATCAAATTTATTTGTTGGTCATAAAAACAAAAACGATGGTACACCAAGTACGGATTATACAACAATGTCTATCGAGGAGGTCAATGTCCAATAAGCAGAGATATTTCAGATGTTTTGATGGTTGTAGAACCGCGGCCGTCAACTCTACAACGCCCCTATTTCGATCATATAGTGCATCAACTCAACTATTGCAACAAACACCAACACTTGGTCAATATGACAATCCATCTCGATATCTCACACCGCATCCATCCAACAATATAACACCTCATATAGCATCATTAGTAGGACGTGATTTACACCTCCGTCCTTCCCATCCAATTGGAATTATACGATCGAAAATACAGGAATACTTTATATCATTATCACAATCAACACAAACCAATTATGAAATATTTGATGCCGAAGATCCAATTGTTACAGCACAGCAATGTTTTGATGATCTATTAATCCGTCCTGATCATCCGGGAAGGGCACCTAGTGATACATATTATGTTACCGACTCTACATTATTACGTACACATACATCAGCTCATCAAAGTCAACATTTACGTTCGGGTGTTGATGCCTTTTTATGTTCAGGTGATGTATATAGACGTGATGAGATTGATGCCACGCATTATCCAGCATTTCATCAAATGGAGGGTGTAAAGTTAATTGATCCTACTGTAGTTTGTGGGGAAAACGATATATCCGGAGAAGAATGGCTGAAATCTCCTGAATGTCAACAAGTTCAAGATGATTTAAAATTAACATTAGAAGGATTAATGGATCATTTATTTGGACCAACAACTCAAAAACGATGGAATGATGACTACTTTCCATTCACACAACCATCGTTTGAATTAGAAATTATGTACGAGGGTGAATGGTTAGAAGTATTGGGTTGCGGAGTGATACATGAGGATGTATTGCAATTATCGAATCGAGGTGATAGAAGAGGATGGGCATTTGGATTAGGATTAGAACGGCTGGCAATGATATTGTTTAAAATTCCAGATATTAGATTGTTTTGGACACAGGATGAGAGGTTTCATAGTCAATTTAAGGAGGGGTGTATTGTTGAGTTTCAACCGTATAGTAAATACCCTCCAGTGTTTAAGGATATTGCCTTTTGGACATCGACCATTAAAGAGTCTGATGATGAGAAAAGTGTTAAAGAGTTTGTTGAGAATGACTTCTTTGATCTAGTCCGATCTACAGCAGGTGATCTTGCCGAACGTATCGAGTTAATTGATTCATTTACACATCCCAAAACTGGTAGATCATCACGGTGTTATCGAATATCGTATCGATCAATGGATAGAAGTTTAACGAATGAAGAAATTGATGAGTTGCAATTCAAATTGAGGGACTTGTGTCCTTCATTGGGATGTGAATTACGATAGATTGATGAGTTAATCTTCTCAGCTCCGACTCAAGATTTAAAGGTCAGGCTTTGGGGATAGATTAAAAGATAGCAAGCTAAACATCTCATGTAAAAAAGAAGACACATGATGTGTATATCTAGACAAAAAGAGTATTACTTCTTTGTTGTGTCTCTCTACTACATACATCATGTCTTCTACTACACTCTCAAATAAACAGGGTAGTCGATAACTATGTTCTAAATCGGAGAGGTTCGTCTGGGTGAGAATGAAAGTGTATTGTACCTCCATGCCTTGCTGCCACAGGAAGTGTACGTCCAGCCATCAATTCAAATGCTTCGTTAGTCAATGCATCAAAAACTTCACCCGAATTGGCATCCCGGCATAGAGCGATAAAATTACGGTCACCTGCATTTATAATCGCTACACCCATTGATCCACTAGTATAGTTTATATCTCCCTCGTCCTCTTTATCTACAAGTTCATCAAGAACACGAGACAGATATGGAGCAGGGATTGCATATGGAACTAATGTTTCTTTTCCTCCACCTTTGTCACCAGAATACTTCTTGGGTCCACAACTTCCTTTATGTCCAGCTTTCCAAGACTTGGTAGCACAAGTTTTATTACAGAACCAAGCCCCCTTGCAACCAGAACAGAGAGACAGGTTCTCCGTCTTGCCACAGTGTAAGCATTTTTGAGCAGAGGGGGAATATATACCATATGCAAGCTCCTTCATCAAGTCAAGGTATTCATCTTTTGTGAAGTATGGCCTTTGTACACCATTTTGAATCTTTAACTTGATAGTCATTCTTATCAGTGTATGGGGCCAAATGTTTACCATATTCATAAGACTATTCTTGGGATCTCTCATTTGATTCTACCAGAATCATCAAGAAGACGAATTGAAGCAAATACTACCCTGTACTCCAATAGAGCTGCTTCATAATATTTCATATTCAACTGTGCCAAGGCTCGTAATGCACGGGCTAGTAACTCCTCGTAGTGGGGAATTTCATTCCTCTGAAGTTGAGGAAGAAGTGATAATGCCTCATTAGCATGTCGTAAGCAAAGTTCATCATCATGACCCCAGTCTTTACCCCCGTTGTAGTACGTAGCAAGACGTTGGTGATTCCAATATTGATAAACTGCTGCACTAGCCTTTGAACCACTAATCTTCTTCCCCATGAGATCAGTACTAAACTTCCGAAAGTCTTTCGGTATATCGATTATTGTTTTTGATTGGTATTTTGGTAATACTGTACGCATATGGGCAAGTGTTGATGTATTGTGCTGGAGGACAACCTTTCCTCTTTCCTTTGACTGTGTCCCATCGTAGTGCTTGTTACAATAATCAATATTTTTCGAACACCAATCCTGCCAATGAATATCAATTGCACGTTTGTATTTCTTTGCAACTTTTGATGGTACTTCTGAAATGTGAACTGTGGCGTCTGTCATCTCTTTTGGTAGGTTCCAGTGCATATACAAAATCAAGATCCTTCTGACGACGTTTTACATTGTATTTTGCTCTCTTTTCGGGCAGCCACGTACCCATCTCCATCATCTATGAATGAAGAGTAAATCGAGATAGAGTATTAAAAACTTTATTTTGCTTATGTATGAAACATAAAACAAAATCTTACACATGATCGTTGACCAGTGGCCATGCCAACAATGGTATCAATCATTGCCTTATAATCATCCATGATTTGTTGTTATTCTTTTGAGTATGGAGTATGAAAGGAGACAGAGAAGGTGTAGCGCTTTGTAAATTGTAAATTTGTTCACAAGATTTGCACTTCCGTATTTGCTGGTGGATAGTGGCAAAATATATAATACTAGACAACTGGTCAGGCTAAAAACCCGTCGAACCTTAATTAGATTCCAGGCTTGTAGGACAAACTATACCAATACCATCTACTACCATTTCAAGAGAGCTCTATCTGGTGATAATCTTGAGAGGCAATTTCAGTTGTATCGCCTACCCCACGGGACTCGGAGTTATAATAGGTCAAACTACTGACAGTTCTATTAGTTAAGTAAATACATGTCTATACAAACATGGTGTACATCAGTATACACAGATAAACATAGCTGATCATTTAGCTGTCGTCACAGGCACACAACTCTGAACTCTGAACCTCTCGAACACAAAGCGGACACGTCGGTATCCCACTCTTCGAATAGCAATAAGATGACCGTCCCTTTGTTGCAAATGTCTTTGCCCATTGAGAAATACAATGTGAATGAAATTCGTGTTTACAGCTTGGTAGTACTCTTATCCTTTCTCCTTGAACAAACTGAGAAAGACATATGCAGCATGTATCATTGTAATTGCGATTTTGTATCAGCTCTTTAACCAGGCTCCTTCTTTTCTGTTCACTATCTTCTACTGTGTCTATATCATCATTATCAGTATAGGCATTTTCAGGTACTACTATTTGACGGCACCGGATCATACTTTCAATGCATGACAAATCACAACTCTCTAGCTCGTCATTTGATACAAACTTCTCCTCGGGTATGGCTTGGACAATCTTATTGACATCTGCACAAGATAACTTTTTCCTATCTCCATTCTGTGCAGTGATATGTTGATTAACAATCCTTCTAGCAGATCTTGCAACTAGGATAGTAGTGATTCCATAGCATGTGATACTTAGCAACAGTGCTCTCATCACATGAACGTCATCCAAACCGGCAACAATTGCCATAACCATTGATGATATACCGCCTATGAGCAATATCATCAATCCTTGATTATCACGAAGTACACGAGCTACATATATAAGTTCTTCTATATCTTCACTCCAACTTTCGATACCCTGATGTACAAACCTCCCGAAGGCGGAATGATCTTGATTTCTCATGTCATTTAGTTCTTCTGTTGTTGCATCTGTATATATCTGTGATGATGGTGCATTATTATTATTATTATCATCTATTCTTTGTGCAGTATGCGTAGTAGTAGGCGGGATGGCTCTTTGGTATGCTCGTGTAATAGTATCAATAATTGAAAAATTGAAGAGGGGAGAGATACATATCAATGTTAACAATGTACTTATCAATGCAAGGATGCTTCCTCGTACAGTGTAAACTATGTATATAACTCGGATGGATACTAATAATGTAGCAACTAGTGGTACATCCATGTGTATATTTTGACCATTGTATGTGACCATGATGACGATAAGGCAGTATGATCGATGTTGTATAGAAGATACTCGTGATGTCAAAGTATCTATCTTTAATAAAATGAAAGTAAATGAGTTGTTAGAGTGTATGCTTTGTTAGTTGCAATAAAGTTTTGCTATATATGACGATAAGTTGGCGGCTTAGTAAAAATGGAGGCTCGCTTTAATAGCGGCCTCCCATCATCATCGTTCGTATCAACTGTTCTCTTCATTTGACGTTCATTGATATTTTAGGATACCGATCTTTTCCATCATTTAATTCAGTACAAAGCGAATAAGTCATCTTGTGGCAATTGTGGCATTGGTGATAGATAAAAGAAACCCAATATACTATGAGTAAAGTAATTGATGACAATGACTGTGGTCTATGCGGCTGGGGTCAAAGCACGAAAATGTGCACATCTTGTGAGCAAAAAATGAAGCATGCTAAGAATGATAATGATGATGCATCATTTGAAATACCTGCTATTGATGGCTCTGCTCAAGTAAGTGAACCAGTGAATATTACAGGAGATATAGCATCGTTGGTTTGTGAGGGTGATGACATGGGTGGTAGCGACGGACAAAATGACTGTGTTGCCGATGCAGATTATGATGTTTCTTCTCTACCTGACGCTGTCGACGCTTTGTCTGAAGCTATTGACAAGATGCTTCTTGACAAGATGACCAAAAAGAAATCATTAGATTATAAACTATTTCAGGATCCTCCACCAAATGAAGATTGTCCGATTTGCATGCTGCCGATGCCATACGCTGATGAACTTTGCGGAGTACGATACATTTATATGCCATGCTGTGGGAAGAATCTTTGTTATGGATGCATGGAGGTTTCAGAAGAAGAAATGGAAGAGGGCAATATTAAACGATGGTGTCTCTTTTGCAGAGTACCGTTACATGGATCAGACAAAGAGTATATTGAGAGATTAAAGAAGAGAACGCAAGTCGGAGATGCTGAGGCATTATATAACCTAGGCACATTTTATCAGAGAGGGGAACTGGGCTTGTTACCTCGTGATATGAACAAGGCGTTGGAACTGTATAATCAGGCCGCGGACCTAGGTTCAGTCAGGGCACATTTCCAACTTGCTAAGTTACTTGTTGAGATTCATAGAGGAGAACATGAAGAAAAGGCTTTGTTTCACACCCGACTGGCAGCAATTGGGGGGCACGAACTAGCAAGAAACGATCTTGGTTTATTAGAAATTGCACGTGACAATACGACCCTTGCAATGAAGCACTTTATCATTTCAGCAAGGAGTGGGAATGATAAAGCTTTGAAAAATGTTGGAGAAGGGTATAGAAGAGGTTATGTTACGAAAGACGATTATGCCAAGACATTACGTGCATATCAAGTGTCTGAGAATGTGATGAAGAGTGAAAAAAGAGAAGAAGGTAGAGCAAAGTTTTATAAAGATTGCCAAAAGAAGAAAGATTTACTTGATCAAATCAAGGAAATGATCATATCAAGTGTCAGTACATGAGATGAAGAGTGAAGAGTGAACAAGAAAAGTAGCGGCTGCAGACGATGATAGTGGTAAATAGTATATAACAAGATTTAATATTCATCTAAGATACACTTAACTACATTATATTGATTTTGTTAGAGGTTATAGCGGATATCTTGCCATCATCGTTCATACATATCAAGAGTTCTCTCTTCATTTTGACGTTATCATTTTAGGATACCGATAAATATCTTTTCCTCTAAGCTCAACTCTCATACTCACACCCCCATAAGATCACATCTCCTTGGCAATAGTGATGGATTTGAAGTAAAGCCTAGCATGAGTGCTGCTTCAGCATCAGGAGATTCTGCGGTGTGCGGAAAGGATGGCGAAGGTGGCGATGGCGGACGACGACAGAAGAGTGAAAATAAAGATGATGAAATTATTGTTGATGGCTTGTCCGAGTTGCAAGTAAGTACAGCAAATTCTGCTGGAGATAATAATGTTGACAATATTGCTGAAGATATCTGTGATTTGGAAACATCTGATGACGATGAGTTGTTTGCTGAGCCTCCGCCGAAAGAGGATTGTCCAATTTGTATGCTGCCAATACCTTACTCCACAAATATGTGTGAAGTGGCGACATTGTTCATGCCATGCTGTGGAAAAAATATATGCAGAGGTTGCATGGTGGTATCATCTGAAGAAATGGTGAATGGCAATATGAAAAAATGGTGCTTATTATGTAGGGTACCATTACATGATTCAAGAGAAGAGTTTTTGAAGAGATTGAAACAAAGAGTTTTACAGAACGATGCCGGTGCCATTAATACGCTTGCTGATGCATACAATAGAGGTTGTAATCTATCACAGGACTTTGGGAAAGCATTTGAGTTATATAAACAGAGTTCAGAGCTTGGATCATGCCGAGCACATTTTTGTATTGGTAATGCGTATGTAAATGGTGCCGGTGTTACTGAAGATTATTATAGAGCTATTCATCACTTCAAGCTTGCAGCAATAGGAGGGCATGAGCAGGCAAGATATTTTCTTGGTCTGATGAGTTCTGATAATGTTGATATAGCAATGAAACACTTCATCATAGCAGCAAAAAGTGGATTGGATGTATCATTGAAGAAGGTTGGGGAAGGATACAAAGCCGGACACGTGACAAAAGAGGATTATGCAAGTACTCTACGGGCATATCAAGTGTCTGTCAATGAGATGAAGAGCGAGCAAAGAAAAATAGTGGCTACACTAGAATCTAGAACACTGAAGGAGGGAGTAATATAAACTATTAATTAGAGAAGACTTAAGATACACAACACGGAAGTCGTATGTAATTACATACTCATCTTTATCCTTTTTGCAATGAAGTAGTTTATCTATATAAATGACATGAGTTGACGGCTTTATAACAGGATAGGTAGCTTTTAGCGGCTATTACTCTTGCCATCATCGGTCGTATCAAGTAGTATGCAGTAGAGTCCTTCCTTGCTTTTTCATTTTGCGTTCATCAAAGGATACCGGCTAAATATCTTTCCATCAAAGTGATGTGTGTATCATCACTCCATAAGGAGCATGAGTACATTAGATCATCAATATCATCAGGATGTATCAGCGTGTACGGTGCATGCGGCGAGGGTGTCAATGGTGGATGACGAAATAAAGATAGCACATCATATGTACAAAATTCAAATCATCATATTGACATAAAATTGTGGAGTCTTGCATTTGAGGGGATAAAAAGGGGAGCCAACTTAGTAGTATATGTTATTGAGTATATGGTATTGATACCTAAGGATGCCAGTGATTCCGACATAACAGGAGGATAAGCTTATTCAGAAGCATCGAATCTATCCTTTGGGAGATAAACCCCGGGTTTCTTCCAAATGCCATCAAGTAAACAATGCCATCCATCATCCAGTAAAGAGGAAAAGATCGTGTGCTTTGGGGAAGCTCTACAACATCAGATATGAATATACATATTACAGATGATTTAGAGAAATTCAAGTCAAAGAAGGTTCGGGGCTCATGATCATGTAAAGCACATGTATGATACGCATCTCATTACTGTTACTCATTTGCAACGATAGAACAAGACACTTAGATAGTTGGAGTAGATGAACACACATCTTGGGGATTATTGTATCTTATACCTTCTTGTTACGATTATTGTTACGATTACTCCGTCGGATGTTGACATCTTGGGAGATCACATTTGATAACCACTCGGCACCACACAATGTTCATAATTTATATTAAATACAATAAAAACAATCAATACAATAAAAGAATACAAGCATCATGAAGTCTGTAATGAAACTAGCCATCCTAGCGTTGATCAGTGCTGCTGCGTCCAGTGCCTCAGCTCATGAACTCCGTGGCCACAAAGTCAAGGTAAGAAGAAGTATCATTGCTTGATCTAGTCTACGAGAATGTATCTCTCATCATCATCTCTCGTTCAATATCTATCCTTGTCTTTCATAGGTCGATGATACAGCCGACTTCTCTCCTAAGGAGGAGTTGATTGCCGAAGGCCGAGGTCATTGGGATGATTCTTGGAATGACTATGGACGTGGATATGATAACTACGGTCGTCATCATAGACGTGACCGTGACTATTACGATGATGAGTGGAACCCACGTTGGCGGACCAATCATGGTCAACCTGCATGGAAGCGCCGAGCTAATGGAGATTGGAAGCCTACTGCATCTCTTAAGCGTCAGCGTAACCGTTTGCAACGTCAAGATCGTCAGTGGGATCGACGTAACTGCCGCCACTGCAGCGAACAGGAGAGTGCTCTTTTGTCAGACTTCTATGACAAGTTTAACGAGGATGAAGCCGACTTCATTGCGGGCTTCCTCAACGACTAAGAAGAAATCTCAATAGAATACATAGCTTTTCTTTGAGACTTGAGACTTAATTCTACTTATGTTCATCGTACCTAATACACACGACTATTCTACATATCTTTCTTGACTCTACTGATACTCATCTTTGATTCTCTTTGCAATGGTCTGTAATTGAATGTTTGACGTACCTTCATATATACTACCAACCTTGCAATCTCTATAAAACTTCTCGGCTAGTAGATCCTGTGTAAAGCCAACTCCGCCTAGCCATTCAATGGATTTGCTTGCTGCTCGTTCGGCCACTTGAGAAGCATACAGCTTGACCATACTTGCCTCTTTCACAAACGGAATACCATTCTCTTTCAAACGACAAGCATTGTATGCTATGACTTCGGCTGCATGAATCTCTGTAGCAATCTGAGCGTACTGATGCTCCATACCCTACATACAAAAGTTAGACTTGTATCATACCATACATTTGCAGCACTTCTTGATCTATACATACTTACCTGAAAGTCTGCTAGCCTTGTACCAAACTGTTTCCTCTCATTCAAGTATGGCATTGATATGTCCATGCAACCCTTGGCAATCTTAAAGTTCAAAGCAGTTGATTTGAGCATATAGCAGCAGTGTATATACAATACAAAGGACTTGACATGTACGGCCACTTACCCCTATTTGCTGACAAGCAATGCCAATTCTACCTTCATTAAGAATGTTGATACAATACTTGTAACCCAAACCAACTTCTCCAAGAACATCAGCTGCCTCAACTTTGACATTATCAAACACCACAGGACATGTACTCGAAGCACGTAGTCCCAACTTCTTCTCCTTGTTACCAACAGTAACACCCTCGGTGTTTGCATCTACCATGAATGCAGTTATACCACGATGTTTTAATGATGGATCTACGTTAGCAAATACAAGAAAGACACCCGCCTCCTTCGAGTTGCTTATCCATAACTTCTCTCCATTCAATGTATAGTATGACCCATCCTTTGAAGGTGTAGCTGTAGTTTTCATTGCAAATGCATCTGTTCCCGATCCTGCCTCTGATAATGCAAATGATGATACACAATCGGTTGCTAATCGAGGTAACCACTTATCTTGAAGCCGATCTGAGCCCCAGAAGCGTATTGCATTGTTTGTTAGTGTATTATGTATATCAACTAGAATCGATACCGATGGATCAACTCGTGAGAGTTCTTCTACTACTAAACATGCCGATGTAAAGTTCATGCCCGATCCACCATAATCTTCTGGTATTTCCTATAAGAAGAGAGAAGAGGATGCATATTAGAGTATGTGCATATCATATGAGAATATCATATTATGAGCATATCATATGTGCATATCATACTAAGCTAAACACTCACCATTCCCATAAAGCCATGATCAAACAAGCTCTGTATAACCTCCGGACGTGTCTCACATGCATCATCCATCTCACGAACAATTGGTTTCAATTCCTGATTTGCCCACATTCGTGCTGCATCTCGTACCATCTCTTCGTCTTCGGTGAATGATGTTACTGGCATTCGATTTCTCCATTCTTCAGTGTGATGATGTGTATCATTGTCGTCGTGTATCATTGATGTAGAGAATGAATGTGATGATATAGTAGATGATATAGTAGTTCTCAATATTCTTGGAGATACTGCTAGCCGCCGTATTGCAATCATTGTTGTCAAGATTTGGAAGATATTTTTGCAATGCAAATGGCAAAAATGCAATCTCTAAGCGCTTTAATGAATCAACAGTTAATTAAATACCCTGATGCACCTAACATATAGTAATGATAATATCTCTTTATCGGCAAGGCAAAGTAGTGATTTATGATCGACGATAGTAGGCAGGTGGCCTTCTGATGTTGATTATTCTCAGAACAATATTTTTGATATTAACATTGAGGTCGATACGTAGAAAAATTGTAAGTATCGACCTGCGGCAGATAATATCAAATTACCTGTGGGTTAGTTGGTGGATGGCGTGTGTATGTTGAAAAGTTGTAATTATTGTTGGAATGGATGGACTCTGCTACCGGAGATAATAGTTCTATATCTACCTGTGCAGCGTGCGGTAAGGCCGGTGATAATCTTAAGACATGCACATCATGTAAACAAGTAAAGTATTGCAATCGAAATTGTCAGAAATATCATTGGCCTAAACATAAGAAGGAATGTAAACAACTTGCTGCTTCGAGTAACAATAATACTGATAATGTATCGGAGGGTATAGATAGTATCAATTTATCGGATAGTTTATCAGGGTCGTGTACTGCGGTAGATCAGAAAACGAGCACATCATATGATCAACAAAATTGCAATAGAGTGGAGATATCTGATGACAAGTTATTTGCAGATCCACCAAAGCAAGAGTGCCCAATTTGTATGCTGCCTATGCTATTCGCCTCACGCAACTCGATAGATATGTTTTGCTGTGGAAAGTCTATATGTGTTGGATGTGTTGGAAAAGCTAAAGACGAAATAAGGAAAGGAAATATGAAAGATTGGTGTCTTATGTGTAGAGTACCAACGATTAGATCAAATGACATGTCATATTTGATGAAGAGAACGGAAGTAAATGATCCAGAGGCTTGTCATCGGCTAGGACAATCATATTTAAATGGACAAGATGGTTTACTACAGGACCATAGGAAGGCATTTGAATTGTTTTATCGGGGAGCTGAATTTGGATCAATTAGAGCGCATTATAACCTTGCTTGTGCATACCTGATTGGTGAGGGTGGTGAACAAGATGTTGAGAAAGCTGTGTATCACATGAAACTTGCAGCAATTGGAGGACATGAAGGGGCAAGGTACACTCTGGGAATTTTAGAAAAGGAAAGGGGTGATATAAATCGAGCAATGAAGCATTACATGATTGCAGCAAGAAGTGGATATGATACAGCATTGAAGGCAGTATGTGCAGGTTACAAGGCTGGGCATGTGACTAAGGACGATTATGCGAAGACGCTTCGTACGTATCAACACTCTTGTGATGAGATGAAAAGTGAGCAGAGATCCCAATACTGATCAAGTGTTTGTGAATGAGATGAAGAGTGATCAACGAACCAAAATTGCCGGTAGCCATTGAATATGACAGAATGTTGGATATATTAGATTATCAGTTCTATAACTAATTAGTGCAAAAACATTAGACAACTTTATGAAAAGTATGACTAGTTTAAATAAAAGTAGACATATCTTTAAACACATATCTTTAAACTCAACATCTGGCACCACTACGCCAAGCCATACATCTACCATTGCCTGTGTCCGACTTAGCACAGCATCGGCTTTTTTCCGGGGAGTTACTAAACCCACAAGTTTGACAGTTCCATCTCTCTGATTGAACAGATGTTTGATCTACTTGGACAGATGTTTGTGTATCTACTACCCAAGCATACCCGGGTTTTGGCTTTGAAAGATGATTAGCGCCAACTTGTTTTGGCTTTGGCTTTGACCTTTTCTGTGCTGCCACAATTGCTGCCTTCTTAGGACGTGATTTAACACCAGCCTCCTTTCTTAATTGTTTATTCTCCTCTTTCAATTGAGCCAATTCTCCCATTAATGATGCATTCGTCTTACCAAGAAACGCTGACATGTATCCATCAAGACTGCAGCCACTTTGTTCATAGATTTGTTTAACTTTCTCAAACTTATTAAAGAGGATACATGGTGCATGTATCTGTAGGTTTGGATTGTAACGATGATAAATGTTTGGTTTTGAACTTTCATATTGAGGAGTCAGTGTGAAGAATAAGATGTAGCGAGACTCCTTTGCTGATGTTGGATTACCAGGCCCTCGATGTATTAACTGAGGAAGACATATCACTCCAGACCCTTCCTTAGCGGTCATTGGACCACAATAACTATCACATGACGCTGGAGCCGCCTCATCGAGTAGCTCTCCAAATGCTTCCGTTATCTTCTTCCCCAGATCGTAAGGTTTATGAGGTCCCTTACAATCACAATACCAACTCTCATTCGTCACATGTACACCCCGTCGGTAATCACTATCGGGTAACATCTCATCTCTTCCACACGAATCACACGTAACAGTAATGCCTGTGGGATAATCCTTTTGATTTCCTTCATACTTTGCAACTCGAGTTGGTTCTTGGTTGTTTTGCAAGTGTATGAGTACCACTCCACACGAGGTACAATGATCGTCGGCATGGGGTAGTTGTGGATTAGATCCCGGTGGTGTAACAAGTACCTTTGGTGTGTCAATTGTAAATCCAGTATATTGAGATTGTTTTTGTTCTTCTTCCCCTGATGATCTCGATTGTTGTACTTTACCAAATATCTCCTTCATTGTTATTCTTGTTGTAACACATCTTTCAATTTCCTTCTTCATCTGTTCAAGTGTAGTACCCGTTACATTCATTTGCAATGCATTACTAATCTCTTCGACTTCCACGTCGGATGATAATTTTCTTTTATTTCGAGGAGTGTCTAATAATTCCATATTAGCTTTCTGTTCTTGCCAGACATTAACTTTGGTAGAGGCCTCTTCACGTATTTGTTTAATTAGACCTTTGGGTAGTATGTTGGATAATTCAACGAATCCGTATTCGTCAATCTTTGCAATGTAGGAGATAATGGGTATTAAGTTGACACTTAGGTAAGTATATGACACATCATATACACAACTTTACATAACTTTGCACATATCACAGCACAACTTCATATATCATATCTGCATTGCAAATGATATAAATACACATACATATACACACTCACCTTACTAGGATCATCATTCCTAACACATTCATCAATCTTGGGCAGTTCAACAATTGGTGTCTTCTTCTTGACTCTGCGATGCTTGATCTTCTCTTCATTCTTCTTCACATTATCATCATCATTGGATGTTTCTATACCTTCTAATGAACGTATTATGGCAAGCCGTAGACTCATTTTAAGATAAGATGATTATGCTATATATGCTTGGTTCCCTTGGATGTGGTTGATGGTCTGCCGCTGCCGCTAATAGAGATGGATGGAGGGCACTTTTAGGCTGTCATTTCGATTTGCTTTGGCGAGTTAACGAACCATACTATGAGAGAGTGTAAAAAGAGAAGAGGGAAAAGTAACAATAGAAGAGCGCGGATGGCAGGGTATAATGCCAGGGTGGATATAATGATCGCATGGTATATGAGGGAATAGAGGTCTGCTGCTAGTGTAGAATATGGTCGGGTGGTGGAATGTGTATCCTTCTCTCTATAACTTGTGTTCACGTCCAAGAGCAAGTAGTGTATAAACTAATTTACCTCTCCAATAACATAAGATCTCGGATATCAAACAACTATCGACCACTATGACCGTGGAGATCGAGCAACACAAAAACAACAATGAAATGCCAGGTCTAAAACGAATGGAAAGTGATCACAGTCATCACAGTGCTACTCAATTAGCACCTTTACCAACACAAGAAATAGCACGTAGAAAGACAGTGGAAGCAGAGCAATATCCACGACGGCGTACATCTCAGGTTAGTTTAACATCCTTTACAAGTGATGGTAGTTACAGCTCGGATCCGGGTAAGATATCAGAGGTTGGTAATCTTAGATTTCTAAATGATGTAGACATGCCCAATGGAGAGAGTTCTATATTGGGTAGAGGTGCATTTGCAATGGTACGATTAGCAAGGAGAAGAACACATCAACGCAGTGCCTCAATGGTATCTGGATTGTCAAACACATCACATGATACAAGTATACATGCTCATCAACATCAAAAACGGAGGGCTAAATCTTACTCTTATGGAATAGGAACTCATAATGCATCTTCCTTAGAAAGTAGCGGTAGTGATAGAGATGAGAGTGGTGGTATGTTAGTAGCAGTGAAGATATTTGAAAAGTCATTATTAGAAAAGTGTAGAACAGTTGAACGAGACACCAGTAGTGGAGATATGGAAGTGCATACTGCATTGGAAAATGTTGAAAGAGAGATAGCAGTAATGAAGATGATACAACATCCCAATTTGGTATCCTTATATGAGGTTATTGATACCGGAAGTAATAGATTGTACATGGTTCTCGAGTATTTACCCATGGGTGAAATAATGACCAATGTAGTAGGAAGTGGAATATACAAACGTCGACCTATACGGAATGGGGAGAAAGAGTTGAAGGGAGTTACTAAAAATGGATACTTTGATGAAGAATATGCAGCATTATACTTTGTGGATATTATGCATGGATTAGCACACTTGCATAAGAACCATATTGTACATCGTGATTTGAAACCAGAGGTAAGTAAAAGAGTGTTGCTAATGTGTCCATGGTATCATTCTAACTCCTACTGCTATTTATCATCGTTCGTTTTATTGGGGTATAGAACATACTACTTGACTCTCGAGGATTTGCAAAGATAAGTGACTTTGGAGTGGCTCATCTATTCGAAGACGAAATGAAAACTGGAGGACGATCTTCTCTTACCAATTCGCTAATACAAACTCAGTGTACAGACAGAAGTGATCAAGAAGCAACGTATTTGAGTAGGAAACAATCAGATTCTGCTATGGAAATGGAGTCAATGTCTGAGTTGGGGAAGTTGACAAAGACAGAGGGAACATGGTGTTTCTGGTCACCTGAGATGTGTGCTGAAGATTCTCTAGTTTTCAGTGGGTATGCATGTGATATCTGGGCAGCAGGGATATGTCTGCTTGTCTTTGCAACTGGAGAGTTACCCTTCTATACCGAGATTCCACTGCTTCTATTTGATACAATTGCTGAGGCCAATATCAAGTTAAATAAGTACAAGTTAACAAAGGATTTGAAAGATTTACTGAAGAAAGTATTGGCCAAAGACCCTTCTAATAGGGCTGGAGTTGGGGATTGTTTAAAACATCCATTCTGTCAACAAGCTAGATTACAAAGGATTAGAGAGCTAGGTAATGATGTAGAGAACCAGGACGAAGTAGTTGTTAACAAAGACGATATGAGCAAGGCCTTCTCACAAGCAAAGAAGGGTACCCTCCGCGGATTGGCAAGCACAGTTAGTAAACGCATCCTTTATCTTAAGAGTCGCCTATCAAATACGGAATCACAAGCCAGCATGAGATTATCTACCGGCGACGTGACGGCTGAAAGACACACAGCAAAGAAGAAGCGGGTGTCGGCATTCTCCTTTTTCTCAAAGTCAAAGATGACAATGAGTATGGATGAAGAAGGGGACAACGGTGGGGATTGCAGTGGAGATACGAAAAGGACAGGGTTTATGGCCAAGATTTGGAAGTCGACAGGTCAAATAGGCAGATAATTAGTGTACATTAAAGTAGAATAGAATAGGATTAGGTCAATCAAAACAAAACTTTTCCTTTAACATTTAGTAACTCGTTTAACCCCGCAGAGTTGAGCACGTAATCCCCCGTGCTTCCCCATAATGTTGTTGTGCAGCTCTAATGGTGCCGCACATCAAATCCAAATATCTAAAATAATAACCTCCTTAACTTGGTGCCGCAGACAAATCAACCTCGAAGTCCTCATCAACCAAGATCATATTATCCAAGGGCTGTCCAGGTGCAACCATGGGAAGACAAGGTGTCCTCTCAATACGAACATGAAACAAAACAGGTTCATCATCATAATCTTCCAAGAATTCACGCATCTTCTCTGGTAATTCCTCCATACTTTCACAGTATACACTCTTAATATCAAAAGCGGCGGCCAGGGTGGTATACTTGGGACTTTTATTCCGTACGGCAATATACCGCTCATCGTGGAATAGACGTTGCCAATACTCCACCATCATTTGAGATTCATTATCCAAAATTAATAACTTGACGGGTATCTTCTCCTCGCCGATGGTCTTGAGTTCGGTAAAGGTCATGTTAAAACTACCATCGCCGTCGATGGAGATACAAATCTTACCCGGATTGGCAAGCTTGGCACCCATACAATATCCAAGGGATACACCCATGGTACCAAGGGATCCAGACGAGAGCATTTGACGTGGCTGAGTCCACGTGACAAGCTGTGCGGCAGCCATTTGATGAATACCAACCCCGGTGGAGAAGATGGCATCATCAATCTTACCCGAGGCTAATAGCTGTTTATCCATTTCATGGATAACACTTTGACAACACATCTTCGACCTCATGACGTCATGTGTATTACCATCATCGTCCTGTATGGTATACTTCTCAGCGGGGTACTGATTAATCTTGATGGGGAACTCAGCCTCTAGACTGTGTTTCTTCTCAATCCACTCCTTAGTTCGTGCCGTATCGGTGGGTGGGTTGGCACGGATAGCGGCATTAATACTCTGGAGGAACTTCTTCCCAGTCGAGTGGACGAAGTAGTCGGGCTTAACCTGCTTGGCATTCTCGGAGAAACGGACATCTACGTGGATAACACCACCACGTCCTTCCTGTGCGGCTTGTCTCGCCGCGGGGATGAAGTCCGATGGACGGCCGGTGATACGATCATCAAACCGTGATCCAATACATAATAACAAATCACATTCTTGAATTAAGTAGTTGGGTGTGGCATGTCCATGCATACCCAACATGTTGGTAGCTAGGGGATGACGTTCATCAAATGTCCCTAACGCATGTAGGGTGGTAGCCACGGGTATTTGTAGTGTCTCGGCTAATTCCATCAATTCCTCTGGTGAATCATTAGCACCCTGACCGGCAATAATAAAGGGACGTTTGGCATTCTTAATCATCTCCGTCATTTCTTTCATTAATCCACCATCCTCATCCAACTTTCCAGTCTTACGTTCATCATTCTCATCATATATATTCGTATATTCAACACCTGAATAAATAGTATTCGTATAATGATGATCTAAATGATACGCATCATGACCACTTTCAACACTTTGTAATTCCCCAATATCATTAACTTGAAAACTCAATCCCTCTTGAGCACCACCTAAGTGAATAGCCGTAGTATCAGGAATTAAACGTACAAATTCATCATCATGTTTCATATTATATTCCATATCTCCATCGGTATTGTATGTACCCAATCCATCTAAGAAGTTACTAATTAATTCATCACTTAAGGATTGTATTTGTAAATCTTTGGGTAGATCAATAAAGACAGGCCCGGGTCGACCATGTCGACTAATATAAAATGCATAATCCATTGCAAATGGTACCTCTGCTGCATTTTTAATTTGATAAGACCATTTGGTGACTGGTTTCATAATTTCGACAGCGGGAGCGGATTGGAAGGCATCTTGTGGTGCCGTTGTTGCGGCTTGGCCACATAGTACAATTAATGGCACACCATCACACATGGCGTCAGTAATGGGTGTTACTAAATTCGTAGCACCAGGGCCAGACGTGGCAACAACAATCCCAGCAGCCAACATACCATCCTTTACTTCGACACTACTCTTGGCAATCCCCTCGGCGACATGTCCTGCTGAACTTTCATTGGAGTTTGTAATCCACCGGATACGTTTCTCCTCACCATGACGTGGATGTGCATGATGGAATTGATCAAGAAGTGGTAAAATTGCACCACCACTATACCCATTTACAACACTAACATCATGTTCTAACAATTTAGAGTATATAATATGTGCGGCTGTTTCATCTTTAAATGTGTTCATATATTTTTGTGCTGCGGCTTTACTTGCCATTTCAGCACTGCCATTTAAGTGATCCTTCCATGCTGTTTGGGACATTACGGAATTGGATCCAACCCATCCTACTGATTTGCCTACTGATTTACCAGTTGTACTTGGATCGGGTACAATTGTTGATTGTAGTTCGGTTGAGAAGTAGTTGATTGGTTGACGTATAGTTGGTATTGCCGAGGTGTCTAGTAAGGTTGGTGTAGTTGATAGGGGTGACGAGGAGGGTATAGAGGGTATACTTGGAATAAAGGCATGTACACCTTGTTGTTTCTGTGGTGATGAGTGGAGTGATGCCACTAAGACTGCGGCTGCGAATGCAAACTTCATACTGGTGGCGGATTATTAATTATTATTTTTTTGACGTTATCTTCTTCTTTCTAATGGTACTTATTGGTATTACAGGGCCTTATGTTGTCGTGCTTTATACTCCTATTGCAACGGCGTTGTTTATGGTTGTTATGAGAGTTGATTGTTGTAGCCAATGAGCTGGCGGCGACGGACAGACTTATTATGTTATTCATCTGCGAGTCGTCTCGAGTCTTCATTGAGCAAGCTACCGTAATGGCATTATAATGTTAAAGTTCATTTATCTTTTCATACGTTTATTCTAATGTTAAAGTTCGTCATTTATCTTTTCATACGTTTATCCATAAGAAGCAAAGTGAGCTTACTTATACACACAAATGCCCAGTTATCAATATCTACATAAAGAGCAGCAGCTTGATACCTTGTTCACTATTTACGCAAGGATCTTTCGTACTCATCTTTTGTGGCAAAAGCATCCATGCAGGCCTCATATTCAGCAGCTTGGTTCTTTGTACACTCTTCATCTCTGCTACAGAACCCTGGCTACTCATATTCAGCAGCTTTAGTCCGCTGGTCGCTCTTCATCTCATTTCTTATGTTTTGATACGATCGCAATGTACTTGTATACTCATCCTTTGTTACAAATTCACCTTTGCATCCTTCTCCGACCCCCTTCAACGACTCGTCAAATCCAGATCTAGCTGCAATCATGAAGTGTTTCATAGCTCGATCAATATTACCGCTTTCCAATTCTATCATACCAAGGGCATGCCTTGCCACTTCATGTCCTCCAATTGCTGCAAGTTTCATGTGATAAGCAGCCCTTTCCTTATCTATATCAACCCCACGACCAGTTCTATATACAATACCAAGACAATAATGTGCTGTGATCGATCCAAGCTCTGCTCCCCGTTTCCATAATTCAAAAGCTTTTCTATTGTCCTGTGGTAAACCCATACCTCCTCTATAATAACTATTTCCCAGCTCATGAAATGCCTCACTATCATTCAACTTCATCCTTTTCTTGTATTGCATTAATTCCTTGTTATGCGAAATATTGATAGGCTCTCTACAAAATGAGCACAACCTTTTTATGTTTCCTTCATCCATCTCTTGACTTTCTGCTATGGCACATCCATAGCAGAACAATTTGCCGCAGCACGCCATGTATGTTGATTCGACTCCGCAGCATTGTGCATATGGCATTGGCAGCATGCAAATTGGACAGTCTTCCTTTGGTGGAGGGTCGGCAAACAACTTTTCATCAGATATGCAATTTTGTTCACATGATGATGTGCTCATTCTCTTGCCTGCGGTGGTCGACACCGATACACTATCCGATAAACTGATACTACCAATACCGTCTGATATATTTTCTGTGCCGCCTGATGTATTATCATCTCGGGCTAATTCAGCAGCACGTTTTCTACACTCCTTTTTGTGTTTTGGTCGGTGAGCAATTTGACAATCTCGATTGCAATACTTAACTAAATGACATGCCGTACATGCCTTGAGATTATCACCTGCCTTACCACACGCCGCACATATAGATATAGGATTACTATCATTGACGGTAGTACTGCTCATTCTCAGCCTTAACTGTTGATATTTGGAGGTTCACACAACCTACATAGAAGTAAAGGCTGATACTTACAGACTACTTATGTATAGAAGAAATTAAGAAACAGCCTTTGGTTAATTATTTAGCACATGCATACATACAACAAAAGACAACGCATTATTGGCGTGTTCTGCTTTGCGCCGGCCGCGTTGATGAATGCCAAATGGATGGTATATATCTATTGTCATTCATTTCAGTTTTAAATAGTAGTTTAGGATATTGATCAGTTTAGTTCAGTGGATATTATTGATTGAGGATCTATAATTGGATTAGTTTGATTAGTTACGATAGGGTTATATTATTATGTGGTCAGTTATTAATATTGTGATAAGTATACTCTGCTTTGCAAAAGGCGAAGAAATATTGAGAGGAAAAGTACTACGAAAGAGAATTCGAGAACATACTAATGTTGATATAGATTATAATGTTCGACAAATAGATGAAAGTGAATCGACTTCATGGCCGACTTATTCTCCCAATACACCATGGCCAACCCGTCCTCCATGGACATCTTCACCAACTGTATCTCCTCGCCCTACAAACGAACCAACAACTAGAACTCAATCTCCCACAATATCTAGTCCGCCAACGATATCATATCAACCGACTTATACTGGAGGGTGTATGAACCTTACATTTAGCATGCTACTACCTCCGAAAACTTTGGAAGTTTATAAAATCATGTGGTATGTGAGTTCAGATGAGATAGATTTTGATTGGTTTGGTATTGATGATGATTATATAGATTCAGATGATGATTATATTGATGTAGGAATTTGGGGACCAATAGTCTATGATATAGAATGGGATGGAAAGAATTGGGATGGATCATCGACATATCTTCCTAATACAATACTAGTTGAGCATTCAAATGGAACGAATACTAATGAACAAAAGTTATGTATTCCCTCTGGAAATTATACTTTACATGCAAGAGTTAGTGGTGAAATTAGAAGACCTGGATCGAAACAGCCATCGTTTCATGGAAATACTGCTCTAGTAGATTATGATGATGGTGTCCCTGAAGAAGGCTTCGGTGTGAACAATTCGTGGTTCATTCTATCTTCTGGAGACGATAATATTGCCTGTGGAGATTTACTGTCAGGTTGGGAGGACATTGCAGAAGAAAATAGATATGTGGATGGATATAATTTGCAATTTACACTTCCACCCAACAACGCTAGTGGTATTAATGCTACATCATCGTCATCTTCTTCGTGTTTCGGTATAGATGATGGTGTTGGAAGGAATGATATTGCTCTTAAAACCTTGCAGTGTTACTATAGTGCTTTTGATTATGTTTTGATCCTGATTTGAGGAACGAACTCTTGAACTTGGATAAGATGATAAACTTGAGGATAGTAAACCCTGACATGTGGTTCAGTGAGGAGTGTGGTCAGCTCCTTTCTAATGCATGCAACAACCGCAACAGTCTGGGATTTGCTGACGATCAGATGGACGAGTTTTGTGCCTATCATCAATGTGCAATCGACAAGAGGAGTGCATACTATGATAACTCTTCTCATGAATGTGAGTGCTTATACAATCAATGGGATTGTAAATACGGGAGAATGGGCTGCACTAAAGATTCACTAAGAGGGACGTCTCTCGAATGCTGTGGCAATACTGGCAACTCATGCATATGCATGCTAAAGCCGTTATGCATGGATGGTGATATGGAAATGTGTGGAGACTACGCTGCCAACTGCTGTGCTGAAGGAGATGACAATTGCAAATGTGACTACTCGACAAAGTCCTGCATTGGACAATTGCAAGATGAAAACGATTCGAACAACTATGGCGGCTCTTGTATGGAGGCTGATATGTCATGCGCTCAATGTGATGGATTTTATGGCTATGGAGGGTGCAGCGGTTATGTAATTGATCACTGTCAGCGTGGGTGCGATTTCTGGACAAATTTATGTCTTGAATATCCCGGCGTAAGCTGTGATATAGCTGCAGGAAAGTCCGTATATTGTTTTATCATGCGTTTTCTTATGTTCAATATGAACTTTCGGCTACTTTTACTTTACTTGACACTTGGAACTTCATTTGAGCTTAACTTGCCTTTACTTGATTGCTTATGTGAACCATATGTACTAACAGAAGTTACTATCATCTCTCTTTCATCTTCGTAAAAGGTCGTTGCTGTGGATCATCTGTTTGTTATGGATCGCACAATCCATCCTGCTACTGTGAGTTCTTCCGGTATGCAAAGGATGAACTTGGTTATGAACTGGAATATAAAGAGGCATGTCAACGTACATCGCAACTGACCTTCGGCAATCCTGACACGGAACGACAGCAGTTGATTAAACTGTATGACAATCTTAATGGGGATAATTGGTACAACAACTCATATTGGAGAAGTGAAGAAGAACACCACTGCAATTGGTTTGGTATATCTTGCAATGAGGAACAACTAGTATCTGCATTAGACTTGGGTAGTAATAATTTGACCGGGGATTTCTTCAATGTAGGGGATTTCAACGGTAACGACAAAATCATATCACAACTACATCAAATCACTTCACTTCAATTGTCTGATAACAAACTTTATGGCAAGGTTGGCTATATAGATTTGTATGAATCCAGAAGTTTACAACATGTTGATCTTTCTGGCAACGGCTTCAGTGGTGAATTACATGTACTACTTTCTCCATTATTACAATACCT
>Ga0214479_100051_pt1 | contig 64463 bp, 42 predicted proteins | sample M1_20Mar14CPVII9_5_FD_165054 | JGI IMG/M metagenome (GOLD analysis project Ga0214479, IMG submission 165054) | Marine eukaryotic communities from Monterey Bay, California, United States - M1_20Mar14CPVII9sort6BwellE14 | ecosystem: Environmental > Aquatic > Marine > Unclassified | place: USA... | reverse complement strand
GAGAGCCTACTAAAGACAGTAATGTCAACAATCGTTCATGTTACTCGTAAGGTTGTTGTTGAGGCAGAATCTGAATCGGCTGTGTTCACCGATAAGGTTGGAATATTTATGAGTATGGTACTAGAAATAGTGTTGAAGGGAAAGAAGAGCAGTCTAATCTTGGCTCAATGCCTTCTTGGCGAGCCAGAATCAAGCGCTGTTCGAGAATGTCTACTCAAACAGATTGAAGAGCATGCTACCAAGACTCCTGCTTTACAGAAGTTACTTGGTACAGCTAATAAGGTTGAAACAGTGGAAGATGAGGACGATGACATGATTGATAACGAGAAGACAGTGGTAAATGTTGATGTTGACAAGGAGAAGACAGTGGTAGCGCTACGGTAATTGGTGCACATATCGAATGGGTAGTGTTGCATTCTTAGATGTTTCATATGTTCTTATCTTTACAATGTCTTACGAATTACTAAACTACGACATTCGTCACAAACTAACACTCAAATCAATACTCAATATAAAATATCCCCACCCCAAGTCTCTAACACCAATACCTTCTTATTCACCCCTTACATACTTCTGATCCCCAATCCCATAGCACCACTCTCCACACCCTCGTCTGATAATAGAGTTGCACTGGTTTGCCGTGTGTGACATAGGATAGCAAAGGTAGATGCTATTGCAGATCAAGAATGCCCTGTGTAGACAGTGATCAACGTCGCACTGTTTCTGAGGGATTGAGATGATACTAAGTACGAGTTTAAAACCTATTGTGACCGTTACTTTTATCTTAGTGGATCGTCCCACTTATAGTCTAAAATAGGTATAATTTACATTGTCCCACTTATACTGTCCCACTTAAAAAAGTAACGCCTCCGGCCACTTAAGGAAATTGAAAATTAGAATCATGGCCGCCTACTTGCCGACAGCTACTGTGCTCACAATTGAGGTGATACCACCCAACCTGCGGCAGGATATGTTAGTATATATTTTTTTTTAATCTCTCAACATATATCTCTACTAGGAGTTAAAACTATGGCAAGCTAGCTAAAGTAAACACCACTTGCCGACACGTCTGTGCAATGTATCCCCCGACTGCATATCCTACTGCCTTCCCAAGTAGTACAGCCACTGCATATTCATTTCATCTTCATTTCCAGTCGACGACTGATCGACAATCAAGCAGCTAATGCTTGATGTTAATGCCAAAGGCATCTAATCCCTCCAGGTCAGCCAATCATACATGGCAGACCCGTCGGACATGAGAGGACGACGCCGCTGACGGTTTCGTGATCCACGAAGTAGTAAGGTATTAGACCTTACAACCGCTAAAGACATACGAACTCTCACGTAGTATGCCATCTGGGAGTAGTCCTTCTTCCATCGTTCGGCCAGATGAGACGCAAGTTTCTTCTCCGCAAATGCAGCCTCTCTCCCTCGAAGACCATCGATGGAGTAGACCATTGGGGTGAAGTCTTTCCGCTGCTCATGGCAGGATCGAAGGTACTTGTCCTTCTTCTCCTTCTCCATCTTGGCAAGGCACTTCTGGGGCTCAGTATTCCTATAGGAATGTTGATCGGTATCAGTATATAGTTATTAAAAATATCCTAGCTCCTTTTAATCAGATATTTAGTTTAACTATTTCTATTTGATGTCTGTAGTAAGCCTATTTTTCGTTACTTTTTAGAAGCTGTCAATAATACTATGTTATATGATATAATTCGCATTATACCTCCAACAAACGGTTAGTGATCAATAGGGGAGCTTCATCAATACATGTAGGGGGCAAGTGGGTATGGTTGGGTGTATCAAGTAGGTGTAGGCTGTCAGTAATGGCCATAATAAGGTGGCTACTACCCACCTCCACACCCACTTTGCAATGGCCTTATTGTAAATATCTCTCCATACACTAACTGCCGATATATAATAGTCATATGGTATTGTAAAGGAGTTATTGGTTGATGATTTGACGCATCAAACACCGATAGAAGATGGTAGCTGGCCATGATACGAACGTTCAACCGTAGAAATAAGGAGTCACCATCACCAACATTGCAATGGCTATAATGTAGATATCTTCCCTTACACCGACCGACGATGTAAAATTGATACATCATATTGTAGAGGAGTTATTGGTAAATGATTTGATGCACCAAACACCGGTGGTGGAGGTTATATGGCCATGATACGGACACTTAATGGTAGAAAGTTGAATAATTGCAATTGCAGTGTTTGATGGATACCGTCTCAGTATGGTGTATTGCAATATAACAAACAATCCTCTAGGCAAAAAAGTAGACCACAGCCCTCTTAATATATATGTTGGCGACCTTGTGCACCCACCATGTCCAGGCCTTCTGCTATGCTAACGATGCTATCCCCAAGTAACGCCGTCGAGTTGTTTGAGGGCTGAGCTGAGTTTTGATCATGAAGATGCCACTTTTGATATCGACTATCCTATATCGAAATGATCCTCAGGTTACGCTCTATACGATGGTGTGTTCTCCTGGAATGATTGATACAGTTAACTTTGTTTATACTAGGATACCTATATCTCGGTCATTTTGAAATTTTGAGCGTTACTTTTGGCCTGGTCATAATAGGTTTTTTAAACTCCAGAGTATATTTTGTGTTTTGTATGTATTGGTAGTTTTAGTAACAGGGCTATCACGTACGTACAAGGTATCTTCACTGCCAATCAGAGCGAAATTATCCTTGCTGCTTAGTAACTATGTGGTTGATGGTCAAATTGTTTAATAATTATTAGAATATGTTTTTTGAAACACCTCGTCTTTACCTTTTATCCATCCATTCTTCCAGGTAACTCCAGATAGTAGTAGTATCACACAGTGATCTCATTGACAGAAGAGTTTACTAGAATTATAAAGTGTACATTTACTATAAAGATAAAATCGACCCTCAAGACTGTTGACACTCAGATGGTGCAGATCCATCTACATCATTCTTAGGCTGAAGGTGGTCCATCAATGATGGTACTGCAGCCTGCATCTTCTTCTGAGAGCTAGGTTCAACCGACTTAGGCGTAAAGTCGTGCTTTCGCTTCTTGTTTGGGGTGTTCTCCTTAGCTTTGGAGCGTTTACTACTGGAACTCAAACCGGCAGAGAAGTCAGTACGTCTTTCATTTCGTTGCAACGCCAGCTTTGCAGTTGTCAACTCACTCCTAACCTTGGTAAGTTCCTCCTCAAGTTTCCACGAGCGCTGTTCTGCTTTGCTAGTTTCAGAAGCCGCGGCTGAACTCTTCAAGACAAGATCACGCTTCTCTTCTTCTAGTTGTTCAATCTTCTCTTCGTACTCTTCACGGAATTGGGTGAGTGTATTCTTGCTAAATGAAGTACGACCACCGTTGTCACTTCCTGGGCTGGGTTCAGGAGCAGTGTCCCTTGCGGAAAACATGTGTCGATCAGGGTTCATCTCCTTTAAACGTCGATTTTCTTCTTGTAACGATTTACAAACTGCTGTCAATTCATCCACTTGACCTTGGGAAGCACCACCAGGACATCGACTACCAAGTTGACGGCGTAGACGATCATTATCTGACCCAAGCTCCTTGTTCTTCCTGTCAGCTTTTCGCACCTTGTCTTCCAATGCATCATTATTCCTAGCAGCTTCTCGACCCTTTGCCTCTAGCAATTGGATTTGCTTGTCTCGTTTTTCAATCTTGTTAGAAGCAACTCGCTCATACTCTAGCTGGTGAGTCGTCAACTGTTTGTTCTCGTCTTTGAGAGAGCTAATCTTCACCTCATATTCCTCTTTGATTTGACGTTCCAACTCTTTTGACTTCTTCCTAGACTCACGAATCATACCCTTGCCTTTAGTTGTCAATGCTTCAATCTCATCTGCCTTATTCTTCATCAACTTTTCAATTTCTTCTTGCTTGCTCTGTTCCAAGTCATCCATATCCTTCTGTGCCTGCTCTTTCGTCGAGCGTAATGTCTTGGATGAGTGCTCACGAAGTTGTGCGAGCTGTTGGGATAGATTATTCTCAATTTCTGTTCTCTGAACTTCAGCCCTATCCATCTTTTCCTTGTGTTGATTACGTTCAGACTCAATCTTGGCTGTTAGTTTCTCTTCCAGATCTTGCAAGTCTTGACGTCCCCTTTCGATGAGACTCTTCTTCTCGTTTTGGTAGATTCGTTCGGCGTCTAGTGCCGCCTTATGACTCTTTAGTCGCTCATCCTTCATCTCATTTCCTAATAGCTTGTACTTCTTGGCCAAGTCCTCAACTTCTTCCTTCAACTTTGTCTCCCTGGCTTCTGACTCAGAAAGTAATTGTTGTGTGTCTTCCAGTTGAGACTTTGTTTGGAAGAATTGCTCCTTAAATCTTTCTGATAGCCTCTTTGCATCATCACAACTCTCTTCAAGTCGCTGTACTGAATCAACTTCCCTCTTTGATTCAAACTCCTTAAGACGAGCATACTCACTGCGCAATGTTTTGAGTTCCTCCATCAACTCGGGGTTGAGTTCACTCATGCCAACACCCACTGCAATACCCGCTTTATCCGACTTGCCTCCTTCCTCTTGTAACTGCTTCTGCATGTTACCAGCCTCGGCTTGGTGCATATCAGCTCGGCTCTTTAGCTCTTTATTGGCCCCTTCCAGTCCAGAGCTCTTCTCCTTGATACGTCGTAAATCCTCACGACACTCGGCTAGTGCAACCTCAGCATCTGTTGCTCGAACTCGATACTCCTCAAGCTGTCTCTTGAGTGGTTTGAGTTGTGCTAGTTCATTTTCTAATGAAAGACATTTATCCACAGATGACGCATGTGCCTTCTCCTCGCGCTGGAGAGCATCATGTGCGTCACCGATTAATTCGATCCTATCCCTACACTTACGCAGCTGCTCTTCGGTATATGACAGCTTCTCCTTGGAACACTCCAAAACATCCAGCTCATCACGAAGTTTAGAGTTTTCTTCCTTCAACTCCTTGGCACTCTGTTTATAATCACGTAGATTCTCCAACTCTCTCTTTTGTTCAGAGACTTCATTAATGTACTTATCTTCAATATCTCTCATAGTTTTCAAGTGTTTTGACTCAACTTGCAGCATCTCAGCCCTGTGGTTGGATTGATCTTCATCATTCTTAATTGCTAGATTTGTTTCCTGTTGTCGTGATGCCTTGAGTTCCTGCTGTAGTTTGGCAATTGTGGCATGAAGATCATCTTCAGCCCCGTCACCTTCTGTTGATGTTGATTGTGATTGATGATGCACCATGCTGCTAGAGGAGTCATCCCTACTCTCCTCAAAAAGCCTTTTACCTTGAGGCGAATCAGACTCCATATTATTATCATTATCCTTATCAACATCCCCACTATTATCTCCCTTCATATCAATATCATCATCCTTATTATTATCACTTTCGTACTCCTCAAATGTTTCCGATAAACTAGCTACACTCGCCTCCATAAAGGCTGAATAATCTCCTGTATCTTCAACATCACTACTACTACCACTAGCATTATTCCCTTGAATAATTGCCATAATATCTTGTAATAAATCTGGACGTCCCATTGACATTAATTTACTAACATATGACTTTTTATTTGCACAATTATCGGATACGGCATGACATAATAGTGCACACAAGATATTGTATTGACAATCCTTATCGACATTATTATTAACGACCTCATCTCTTGTGCTTAATAATCCCTTCTCACATACTAAATTATGAATAATTAACCACGCCTCACCCACAGTGGTAGGAGCCTCATCATCATCAGCATAACAATCACAAATTTCTTCAGCAATATTAATAATTTTACTAACAATATCTAAATTGTCAAAGTCTGTGAATATATTATCAACTGATAATACGTTAGTATTATTATCATCTTGATTACGGTATGATTCAAGCTGTGGGAAATCAAATAACCAATAATGTAATGCTGTCAGGCCTTGATACTTATTTTCCTCTGACATAATTTATTTATCTCTTTTGTAAGTAATTGTAATTGATAAGCGACTTTTTACTGTTTAATATTTTAGCCCTAATCTTTGTATTCTTTACTTAACTATTGTGTACATAAACCTCCTTGATACACCACTATCACGCCAATAAATCAAGCCTTGCTCGCTTAGTGACTAATTCTAATTGCCAACGACAACTAACACAGGTAGGTACTTATTTTTATTTACTTTAACACTAAGTATTGGCCGCTCAAAGAGTCACAGGCTACTACAAATTGAAAGCTATTCTAGTTTAATACGAATGTACTTAAACTCATATTATATCATGTATGGTATATACTCATACTGATGGTCTTAATCTTAATCACTCAGTGAAATCCTCTCTTATGTCGCTAAAGGTTAATATCAAACTCTAAACTGAAAATTAAAAACTCAAATCTCAAACCTCAGATCAACTCAAATTATAATATGTACCCGAGGATTGAGAGGTTAAGTGATGGTATTGAATGCCCCTAGATATTATATACCCTCGTTACTATTGTCCATAGTCAGTTCTTGAAGGTTTTAGATTATATTGGTATCAGATATTCACGAGTCGAGATAACTTGACAACAGCAACTTTTTTCAGATTGAGTAACAGGCAACCTCAATACGTTTACTCTCGGTACCTAATAATGTCTTCTGCAGTATGGAGACTAGATGCATTATGCTTAGTATTATTATTCATCATATTAGATATCAATCAAGTACAAGCAGCACAACGGCGCAACAAATCGTCACTACACAACAAGAATCATGAATCAACAATAAGGAATACAATACTACCCAAGTTCAAAGCAAATTCCAAACAGCTAATACAAGGCAATCATACATCAAATGTTGCAGTTATAGTCTCTTCTTCACGATATTGGTTCAATTATCGACATGTTACAAATGCATTATCCATATATCATTTGCTCAAAAGAGGCGGTATGACTGATGATAATATCATACTAATGTTAGCAGATGATATACCATGTAATATGAGGAATAAGTACCGTGGTAAGATTTTTCCTCGGGGCATTGACAATATTGATTTAATGGAGGGTGTAGAGATTGATTATACAGGCACAGATGTGACTGTTGATGCATTTATGCGTGTATTATTGGGTAGACATTTACCTGGTGAACGAACAAGTCGTACTAATACTAGAACGACGGGAGGTGGCAAACGTTCATGGCCAAAGATTGATCAAAATACAAATGTATTAGTATATCTCACTGGGCATGGTGGAGATAACTTCTTCAAGTTTCAGGATGGAGAGGAGCTCATGTCAAATGATATTGCAAACGCCTTCTCTCAAATGCACGAAATGAAGAGGTATAATGAAATACTCTTTATTAGTGATACATGTCAGGCATTTACAATGGCCGATGAGATTAAGGTACCAAACGTTTTTAGTGTCGGTTCAAGTCTAAAGAACCAAAATTCATATGCATCTCATTCCGATATAGATGTTGGACAAAGCGTTATTGATCGGTATTCCAAAGTTATCAAAGATTTTGTTGATGATGCAGTCACGCTCACATCGGATTCCAAAAGTATTGAGAATAAGCTGCAGCCAATTGATGAAACAACAGTTGCAGTAATGGAACGGATCAACCTACATGATATGCTTGTTAGAATTCCAATGAATCATGGTGACTTGGGGCCTAATTCTAAAGTCGGACATACAGACTATACATGTTCACGAAGGATGAATAAGGTACCACTAAGTGATTTCTTTGCAGCTCCACCAACCGCGAGGAACAGTCTAATGAGCAAGCAAGAAAGTATAAAATCATCTCTTTGGATGAGTGAATTGCCTTCAGTAGATGTTAATGATGATGCAGAGCAATCAAACCCTAATTCTGAGCAAGAATGCAAAGTAGACGGGGAAACAAAAAGACGAAGGACGAATGAACAGCAGAAAGACAAATCGAAGAGACAAGGAATGTCTCCTTCTGACCCTTTGTTCCTATTCTTTGTAGCCTGTTTTCTTGTATGTATACACTTATCATCGCGTGTAATATAAATTAACTTGGGAAGAGGCATTTATAATATATGATCACAATGTGTTTATCATTACCTAACTACATTAAGACTAGATGAATTCTTGTTCACATATATTCCCACTATTCTCTATACAGTGCCCTCCTTTACAATACCGAGCTTGCATATCACAATATATTGTCAAAGCTCTTCACTCAATATATCTATCACTCTACTCTAATGCATGGCGGTTTTCTGCTTCTGCTGTCCAAGCTCGCTGTTGGTCAACTGGGTCAGCTTGATAAGCTTCCTCATCTTCATTCCGATAGCCCATCTCCAAAATGGCACTCTCATCCTTTACATCCTGTGCAGCCTTCTTATCTAAACATTTTAATAGTCCAAGTAAACCAGCAAAGATGAAACAGTGTAACATTAACCAGAAGTCCGTATAGGCAACTAATACGCTCCATTGCCCATACCATCCATAAGTACTGTCCTCGAAGAAACGATTATCAGTCTCGACTGTACCCTGGACTGTAGTTAATAGATTCATTAGAAGGAATTGTCCCATGATTAGTAGAGCAGCGATAATGCCACCCCAATCTTTGCCCTTGTACATGGCTGTGAATCCATAGATGGATAAACCAATGAACATAAGTAATGTACATGTGTATACAAAGATCATACTCCCGTTATTTTCACTCAAACCCATCTCCTATAATGATGTAGATTATAAAAGATATGTATGAGATGTATATGTGAACGAGAACCCGCCCTTCCATTGCACTTCACAACCTTTGTATCATATCATGTCCACACATTGCAACTTACCTCACGTTGACGCTCATCATCTTCCATCTGTCCACCAAAGAAGAAGAACCAGTTGGGCAAATATTGCCTCATTGCTTGCTGTTCATTGTCCTGTTCACCATTATTGCCATACTGTTGTTGATACCTTCCCATGGAGATACGGCACTTGAAATCATACCATTTACATAAACTACCATACATGTTATAGTTACCATTCTGTTGTTCTTCATATTGGCGTTGTTGTTGTTCATACTGATTGTATTTTCCAGCATAATTGTAGTAGTCGTTACGCTCTGCGACCCACTTACTCACGGGGATGATAATTGCAAGCACTCCTGATAACACCCAACCGAAGAGTAAGTATCCAGACGTTGGACTTGAATGGAATGCCTCACGTAACTCCTGTGGTCTGGGGACGTGCATATTTCTTGGATTTGGAATGTTTAAGCCCATTTTATTATGATTGTTTAGTTTTCTAATTTTTTGTTGAGGAGGACGACGACTAAGTTTATGCTGATCAGTTGAATATAACTTTGGATTGATTGATAACCTTGGTATTTGTATATCAAGTGACATACCCCAACGAAGTGAATTATGAGAGCAACAACATGCCGATAGCAAGCGTTGAATTGGATGGACGGTTGAAGGATTTTCTCGTGGTATCCTTTGCTGTCCGAGGTAACTCCTGATAAAAAACCAAATTTTGCCATGCTAGTAAAAGTGAGGAGTTGGCTGGACAATAAGAGAGGGACGAAGATTAGTGAAAGGAAGCTCATTGGATTGGTAAGAGACTGTATATTAGTGTATTGTTTTGGTTGGGTTATAGCGGCGGCGGTATATACGGGCTATAAATGGCGAAGATAATAAGGGGCGGGTAGTTAGTGCACCAAAATTTTAGAGATTTGTTAGGACATTGGTTTATTGCATTGTTGCTTTGCAGGCCACCAGAGAGAGGCGTATGTCTGTTATTTTTCGTCTTCTATCTATGCAAACTCACACGTCATTCCTTTTATATCACATGCGCAAACACAATACTAAACACATAACAAAAACCCAATAATAATATACCACACAACTCAAATAACAGCAATTAAATTAAATATACAAAACAAAATAACTATATACAAACAACATGTCAACAAGAGCAGATGAAGAATACGATTACCTCTTCAAGGTGGTATTAATTGGTGATTCAGGCGTTGGCAAATCAAACTTATTATCACGATTTACACGTAATGAATTTAACCTTGAAAGTAAATCTACAATTGGTGTAGAGTTTGCAACCAAGAGTATCCAAACGGAGGGTAAAACTATCAAGGCACAGATTTGGGATACTGCCGGACAGGAACGTTACCGCGCTATTACCTCAGCTTATTACAGGTGAGTGTTAGATAGAGATTGGGTTATTGCATTGTGTATTTTTTATATGATCACCTTACTCATTATTTATTCATTGGGTATTATTGTGATAACATTGCAGGGGTGCAGTTGGAGCATTATTGGTGTATGATATCTCTAAACACGGTACATTTGAAAATGTAGAGCGTTGGTTAAAGGAACTACGTGATCATGCCGAGGCAAATATTGTTGTTATGCTTGTTGGGAACAAATCCGATCTTAGACATTTGCGTGCGGTTGAAACAGATGAGGCAATGGCATTTAGTGAACAGCACAACCTTGCCTTTATTGAAACTTCAGCTCTTGATGCATCAGGTGTAGACACCGCATTTCAGAGGATTTTAACAGAGATTTACCGTCTCATGTCTCGTCGTAATATGGCCGCAGAAGAGGGAGGAAATCAACCACAATTATCTTCAGGTCAGACTATCAGTTTGAACAGTGACAACAAACCAAAGAGGAACTGCTGTCAGGGATAAATTTATGTGTATATAAGACATTTTTTGCTTACATTTATTAAGTTTGGGGGAGTAGAGGGGATTATTAATGTATTTGATCAAAGAGTATAAAGATATAAATACGTTTAACTGGCAAGATTGCACATATTACTTCTTTTCTTTTCAATCTTAGTATCATGAGGCTTTACCTACTTAGTATAGCTAACCCTCCTCCTTCTTATCACCAAACTCTATCCCCCCTCGCTTGATTATCTCGATGCTATAGCCATCAGGGTCTAGTACGAACGCCAATCCTTTCATTCCTCCAGAATCGGGTTCCTTTCGGAAACCATAACCCATGTCTCGAATACTATCACATGCTTTGTAAACATCATCAACTAAAAATCCAATGTGTCCAAACCCCGTGCGTCCTTCTTCATTTCCGTTGTAGTGCTTAAATTCATCGTTTTTCTCAGTTCCATGGTTGTGTGTCAGCTCTAAGATGGGCCCAAACATGTTACTCAACTTTGCCTTAGCTTCAACATCTGATAACGAAGAGTAATCAATACTTGTATCAACATTGGATGATGAAGCTAAGAAGAAGTTACTAAAATCGCCATAGTTTTTTTGCCGTACTACTTTCATACCAAATGCCTCATAGAATGGAATCGATTTGCTAGGGTCTTTTATCCTTAACATTGTTTGACTAAAATTGAAGTAGTTTGGAATCTTACCAGGATCATTTCTCTTTACAATCTCAACCCAATATCCATCCATATCATACAAAAAAGCCAAGCCTTTCATACGTCCCTCATCTGTTATCATATATACAACAGTAACAAACATGTAAAAGATGATATTGAATCAATAACAATCATTCATATAGCAATCAAATAGTCTTACCAGGCTTCTTCTTGAACACGACTCCAGCTTTCTCTAACTTCTCAGAGGAGGGGTGAGGTATCCTTGGATCCTACTAGTTCCTACGTAGAAACACCCGGGTACGCTTTTTGGTCCGCCAGAGAGATTTTAAATGTACCTAGGTACATGTCCGGGCTAATTGGTCCGCCAGAAGGCAGATGTCAAGACATATGTATATATTGATATACCCAAAACATACACTCACTAATTCCATATAAGCTCAAGAGCAGTACCTTCGATATTCCACATATAATCATGCGCTTCTTTAGTACCCGGCGTTAATTTATATGTCTCTCCTTCTGGTAGTGTTGTAAGGAACCAAAGTTTGAAGTTCCACTGGGGAAAATCCAAAGTATCGATGATCGTCATCCCCATAATATCAGTATAAAAAGGAATCGATTTCTTTGGGTCCTTGATTCGTAGCATAGTCTGTTGCCAAGTTGGCCTTCCAACGACCTTTGCAAATGTTGATGCCATATTACCTTTATTAGATGGCCAGGGGTTATATATCGATTTATCCGCCGGATCACGGTGATACTATCCTCTTTTAGCCGCCGCCGATAGCCATTGAGAGGGAGAGAATGATGGTCAAAGACTCCCAATTACAATAAAGTGGTTAAGATTCTTAGCTCTATCTGATACTTTACTAACTGCCATACGGCCCTCGCTCTATAACTCCTTCCCTCTATATCAGCTACTATGACAGAGATATACTTTAGATAGCATGTCATTCATTTAGTTGATAACATATTATATTATATTACATTTCATTACTACCGTACCTACAAAGGATACGCGCCGGTATCCCTTGTTGAAAACATACCTGAAATACAATATCAATGACAACACTATGGTCGCGGCTGTGTGATATCTTCTGGACATATCTTGTGATCATGAACAAACTCTTGAATTTGATCGTGAAAGAACTGACTCCATTTTATCATCTCTCCCTCCAGACCACAATAATAGACAAGGAACCACAGCCACCGCTCGAGCCCTCCAATCTTGTACTCCTTCCAGCATTCATCCCAACTAAAGTCGGATACTCCCAAGCTAACAAGCTTTTGATAGTAGTTCTTAATCAGTCGTTCTTCACATTCTCTTCGTACCACTGGATCCATGTTTGATAAAATATACTGTCCGAGGTCTTGTGGTCCACTACCGAGTCCACACATTTCCCAATCAAGTAATCGAATGTCACAATTATTCTCATTTGTATTACTACTAGTTGATATCATTACATTGCCAGGCCAGAAATCTCCATGTACTAGTGTGAAGTTTGAGTTCGAGTTCAATCTTTCTTGTTGTGATTCCCAAGATATACCTTCCATTGCCTTATCAACAAGTTGTCGCACAAGAGGATCCCATTGAATACTATTACTACTATGTTCTTCAGCACTGCTGTTATATTTCTCCCATATACCTTGTATCATACCTTGTGAAGCTCTGAAACTCTTTTCATCTTTGCCATTGATCCACGACGAGCATCGTAGATAATTGTATTCATCTTCAAGTAAAGATTTGTCCTTCCAGAACTTTGCATGAACATATGCAATTGCTTGGAATGTTTGGTTTGCTACATCATATGCTAATGGTACATCATTTTTTGAGGATACGCCTTCTTCACTATACTTTCTAAATCTCGTTTCCAGTTGTTGGGATTGCCTTTTCCAAACAGAATCCCCGAATCTATATAGTTGGAAGATAGATCTTCCATGATGACAACTTTGGATCCACTCTCCATATCTCCATAAGAGTAGTAGATTTTAGGAATACACGACGTTGATGTAGACGATGATAATTGTATCTTTGATGCCAACTTGTTGTAGAATATAGCCTCCCGTGCAAGCCCTAGTTGACGACTACTTGTTAATCCAGATTGTGGCACTACTTGCTTTGCAACTAACGTCATCATAGTATCTTCTTTACCATAATTGACAAGTGAGTTGCAATAGAAGAGTTGCTCCATTTCTTACTACATCACCCTTTCGTGTATCATTGCTTATATCTTTCACTACACACTCCGATACATGTCCATCAAGTATATGTATATTATCATTAATCCATGATGGATCAATCTTGTTATCTGATATCCACACTGGCATAGATTTTCCCATCATATATAATATGATAATATGTCGTCGGCTAACAATGTGTTATGTGTTGTACCTAAGTTGATCTTATGATGCTCGTATCTTTGTCTGTATTCGACACACCCGGTTAGCAATAATATTATATCACCTAAAACTATAACCTAACACATCCTTTACATTCATATGCACGATAGGAGAGGTGCACGGCTTCTACATGAGCTACCAATATCTCGACGGCAACATTGATACTTTTGACGGTTTAGATTTTTATCCCGAATGTGAAAACAGTGGCAAACAAACCACAAGAAATTATTTGTAGTACAATAGTTAGTAGTTAATCTAGTAGGAGTGCTCGCTGGTTAGTTGACGGCCTTAATCATCATTAGGAGATCATTAGTTGTCAACAATTCTATAAGTATAGTAAAATTTAGCTTCGACTGGCGCGGTGTTAGAACTGAATTAGACATATACCATTATAAGAAAAACTGTCTTCATTCTTTACATACATTCATCTGGATTAGACTACCAGGTACTATTGAAAATCATCCATTCATTTATTATTACCGTCCTCATTAGAAATATCATACATCATTCAAGCATACTAATTAAAGAAACACTCAAACAAAAATGCCAGAAGCAAATGGTATGATCCTTGGAAAGGATGAGGAGAATGATGCAGAGGTAAGACGAGAAGATCAAGATAAAATTAATGAATTTGGGAGATTAAATGCTAGATTGCATGAGGTTAAAAGTGAGGCTGCTAAACTGAAGGTAAGTATTGTGTATGTTTGTCATGTCATGTCATGTATGAAATATTTATATATGTGTGTGCTATTATTATGATAGTGGTTCTCAATGTATTCATTTACACATCATCACTGTGCATCTCATTTATAATATAATATCGATAAACAAAACAAAATAACAATAATAGAAACTCCTGGAGAAGATAGACGATGCATCTACAGAGTTGATGATGGGTGATGGAGATAAAGTAATGCTACGCTTAGGCGAGGCAATGTTTGAAGCAACTGAAGATGAGGCTACTGAATTTTGTGAAGGAGAAGTGGAACGTCATCAGGAGACTGTTGATAAGTTGCTTGAGGAGGAAGCAGATATTCTTGAAGAACAAGCAGTATTGAAGAAGCATTTGTATGGTAGATTCGGCAAGTCGATAAACTTGGAGGATAGCTAGATGTTTTATATGCCCATAAATGTTGCATTGGAAGAGGATTATGTTTGATTCTCATGAACTTCGTTATGTCAATACATGAACATAGCTTTGCAGATGATACGGGAAAGCATACAGGCATAACAATAAGTAAAAACACATGAAGACTTTGCAATACTACTAAAAACTCTTTACTATTTTACAATGTACATCACATCTCTCCCTTTCCTCTTCATCAAGGTACAATCTTGACTTGTTGGATAAGAAACTAGCAATATGGAGGTTGGGCAAGCCCACACACAAACTCTCTACCCCTCTCCTCCCTTGTCATCCTTGCGTGTTTTTATTAAAGACTTGTACCATGCATAGAACTCATCAAAACATATAAAACCAGATGAATCCGTATCAATTTTGGCAAAGCCAGAATCCAATTCGGATTGTGGTAAGTCGGCACCAAGTCCACTGAGCAAACTTGACATTTCCTGCTTATCAATGAGATTACTTCCATCTCTATCAACTTGTTGAAATAGATTCTTCACTTCTGCATGTCTAAATGTTTCCAATTCTTCTTCATCTAAGTCACTATCATCATCATTCTCTAGTGCTTCTCCACCTTGCTGTTGTAAAAAGGTGGATGATACTAATGCAGATAGTGCCTTCCTACTACCACTCGATACGGCCTGGAAGTCATTTTCCATCACCTTTTCAACGAATTCACCATAGTCTACTTCTCCTGAACCCGACTCGTCATACCTAGCAAACAAGGCAAGCTGTTGCAAGTCAGTGAATGCAAATCCCATCATTTCCATTGCTCGTTGAAATTCATCAAAGTCTATGCCACCAGAACCATCTCGATCAAAGTACTTGAATGTCTTGCGAAGTTGAAACGGACCAGTCTTTGTCCTCTGTTGTAACTTATCACGCATCATTTGTTCCATTTCTTGTATCTTCTTAGGCCCAACGACACTATTGGCCTCTTGATAATCTTGCATTCTTTGTTTCTTCGACTTTTGTGGACAATCACTGATTGTCATCTTATCGGCAATCTCATCGGGGAGTTGATACATAACTTGTGACATAGATTTCTTGAAGCTAACTCTGTCATCTCCAAATTGAACATTGGAATAATTCCCAAGTCCATGTTGATATTGTATTGGTTTATCACTCTCTGCGAGTGCCTTGTAGTAATCATTTCTGTGTTTATGTTAGTTGTTATTGTCAGTGAAAAGGAGATAGGAAGAAGGTAAGGGGAAGATAAGGTGAGCATATGATATGTTCAGAAAACTGACAACACACATCTCCCAGAATTGCAACTAACAGCAGTGAACGCTCGTAACAAATCTCTAAACTCCACAAGAACAACTTACATTGTTGGGTGATCCTGTTGTCTCTTTGCAACATCCATTTCTGGTGAGGAAAGGAACGAATCATTTGGTTGAGAATGATTTCCGCCTGGTGAAGCAACACCCATGTTTCTATAATTCGATTTATCACTCAAATGTGCTGTGCTTTTTATACCTCTATTAGTTCAGTAGTGACGATGCAAGACAATGGAGTCGAGAACGAGATCAGTAGCGAGAGAAACGCAACAAAGCACAAAAGCTCAAAAAGCAGAATCTCAACCAACGATATTTTTTTGAATTTTCGACCTCTTTCCCATATTTCTTCTCTCTCTTGTTGCCGGGCATAAAGTCCATTAAGGAGTGATATGCGGGAGGAATAGCTTTATCACCCTGGTGGGTTTTAACCCTGTTTTTGTTGTTGTTGATAATGTATTCATCATTTATACTGCTGCCGTCGAGCAGTTCCGCTTCTGCTTCTTCTTCTTCGTTCTCGTACCGAGATTTTGTTTAAGCTGTGCTGATTTACACTTCTTTTCAAGAGCGATCTTACGATCCCGTGTTTCACTAACCGTATGTCCTAGTAGTGGCGGGATGTACGTTACAGAGTATTCAGCACACCTATTTGCAAGCGATTCTTCGGCCTTCTTGAAACTGATTGGAGGCATACCAAAGCTTAAAAAGAAATCATTCTCCCATTTCAACCCCTCCGCTTTGTCTTTTGGAGTATAGAATACTGGTGTTAGTGGGTAATATTGAGAGAGTGAACCAACTCTAGTAACCCAACCCCGAGTACTTGTATCATTACTATCTTGTGGCCAGAAAAAGATAAGCCTGATATCTCCGCTCCTACAACTTCTCCATCAAGTAGCATCACCATCACTTCTTAATGTGCACTATACTTTGCTACCGCCCTATCTCGCAAGTATACAGTCTGCTCTAGATACCTCCTACAACTTTCTCCACCCGGTAGCATCACTTATGATCAATTGATACTTTCGTTGATGTTCACGTATAACAAGAGGCATTGACTTGTCGTGTATTTTTTTAAAGCCAAGTCCCTGCATAATCTCAATTAACTTGTCTTTTGAGTAGATTGGCTGACCATCAGTATCTACATATCCACCAAGCCACTTGCTCCTCGGAGTATACTCTTCAAACCAACTAAATGGTGTCACAATAACAACTACACCGCCTTTATTCACAATCTTTGGCAATGCATTGAGTGTAGCTTGAGGATCAGGTAGTCTACACAACAGATTGGAAATAATCACACCATCAAATGCACCCATATTATACGCATACTCGTTTAACTCACATGCATTACCCTGAAAGAAGTTTACCTTCTTCATTATCGATGCATCAATATTAGTTTCAACTATTGCTTTTTCTGATATGTCACCCTCGATTGGGACTTGAAATGGCACTTGTTCACCTGATTGTATCCGCTTTGCAGTTGCAATGAAATTCTCACTGTAATCAAATGCCTCCACATGATCAAAATACGTTGCTAATCGAAACGCCGAGCCTCCAACACTACAACCAACATCGAGAGCTCGATTATTTGTCTTCACAGGTTGTAGAGATTGAAGTAGCTCTGTCACACGTTGAGGAAATCTTAATATAGGAACAACGGAGTCTATATTTTCAATGATCTGCTCTGTTATACGGGAGGGATAATGCAGTTCCAAGTACATGTTCAATGAATCATCTGTCTCATACACATTGTTTTCAGTATCTTTTGAATCTACCACCACAACTGTCTCATCACTGCAAGTGTTATCGTTACTGCAAGTACTATCACCATCAATTTCATAAGGTTGTGGCCACAGCAGTTTCTCTGGAATATCCTCTCCTGCAGCCCTCAATGCTTCTAATGCAAGTTTAGCAGCATCACTTGGTGGTGGAGTACGAAGTTGAACCAAATGTCTTGTTTCACTTCCCTCTGTTCCATATACATCGGCATGCATTTCTTTCACTATGTTTGCCAACCGATCATGTCGTTCATGACTTAGTATATCCAACATTTTAGCATAAGCAGTTCTTCGATAGGCATATGCATCACCCTTTTGCCAATTAAATAGAGTTGACGGTGTTTCGGCAGCTCCTTGTACTTGTTCTAACCAATCAGCCAATGTCAACTCTACAAAGTCTAACCATTCACTTTTGTTCTTTAACTTGATATCAAACCTTCCCAATTCAGGCCGAGATTGGAATGTAAATTGTTTGCTTTGTGTACTGTTAACATCTCTAATATTCCAATTGAATACTGTTTCATCAACAGTACTACGATCCACCATACAAAATATCCAACATAGTCTTTCTGCCTTCTTACCAATCATACCTCTGATTGCATCTCGTTCCGATAGTGGTAAAGCAAAACCTTGGAATCCTTCAGTGCCATAGATTGAATGAAACAGTCCTGCATCGTATAAATGCTTTGGGGCATCCCAATATCTCAATACAGCTTGCACACCTTTTAGATGAGCATCAAATGCTTCTGAGCCGGTATGCTCTAAAACTGCTGGTACTGATTTCGAAATATAACTGTGTAATGTATCATCTTCTTCTTGCCATTGCTTTGCTTGTTGTAGTGATGTATTGGAGTTTGGAGATTTCCATTTACTAACTGCATGAGTTGATGATGCATATGTATAATATTGCGTGGTATTAATTATGATAATGAGAGTTGATACCAGTAATAGCATATTGTTGTTGAGGTTTATCCTTCCAGTCTTCATATTTGTGTGTTTTGTTGTAAATTGCAACCTGTTAGATTGTAGATTTAATTAGTTCGTCTCTTCAATGTCTTTCACCAACAAACCGATGTAGCAACCAAATTAATTTGTGTACATTTCTACTTTGAGATTTCTACTAAAAGTTGATATGGTAGCTTTGGGATGATTTGTATTCCCTGCGATAAATATGTCAGCGTCGACACTAGGTGTAACAATTCTTCAATACAACAACACACATATCTATCTATTATCACAACATATATCGTATCATCACACCTATCACCTATATCTATCTACCTCTATCTACCTATGTAACTTAGTTGTTTAATTCAGGTGTAAAGGTTGTATCCTTTTAGGTAACAAAGAACCGACCTTAACATAAACAACTAAACAACATCAAAGTACAAAAGATCATTATTATCAATTATAGTATGTCATTAGCATCAATACTACGTTCAAGACTGTCTTCTTCGGTTGCACCCCTAGTATGCTGTCCAACGCGATCCAGATCGATTTCAGGGATTTATAATTTCAATACATCAATAATACCTTCTTTGATGAGTGGTGGTAGTAATAATATTTCTAGTAGTAGATCAGTATGGTCAGAAGTTATTAGACAGGTACCATCCGATGATCCGAATAAGGCTGGACAGTTGACGTTTGAGGATCCAGACTTGGCGGATTCACGAATGTTGCGAGCAGTACGAGCTGAAGGTAAGCTTTTGTTTATTGCAGTGAACAATATACATAATTTTATATTAGATATGTGTTCTCTCACCTCCTATCATAATAAATATATATATTGCTTACAATTGTCAACTGTATCATCAATTAATTATAGCACCACTACGAAGAAGACCAAACTTTGTTCGACATGAAAAGAAATGGATGAGAAGGAAAAGGTAAGTAGAAGTTAATTGTGCACAATGGTCACAGACCACCATTTGATATGGGCATTTTGTGTTCTGATTGTGAAACCAACTGATGAATGTATACTCACGTGGCCGTGGAAGTTGACTTGTGCATATGATATGGTTTTGCAATTATACAACAAAAAATAACCCCCCTACCTCCCTCTCTTCTTGGATATGCTTGTGACCATTGTGTGGAATTAACTTCTGATTCCCAAAGACAAAAGATGGAAAGGAGATATTTAAGATTACAAGAGGGTGTTTATGAGTTGAAGGCATTTATTAAGTTTAAGCAGGATAATAAGCCAATGTACTAGATAGCTGGTTGGTTAGGTTTAGTGATTGGTTTGGTTGGGTAAGGTGGAGGGGCCGGCTATTGTTATCTATTAAAAAAAGGTATTTGATATTGGTTCGCTTGAACATTACTTATCAGACTCTATCATATGCACACAAATTGACAATCAATAAATAACTCTAAAGCTAGATAGATAGAAGACACTGCGTTACAAAATTGTTCTTTATTATCAACGATTTAAGCTTGATCATGATAAGTCTGAACAATATACACTTCCATTTGTAATAATATAATTATATCTCATCTTGAGCCACATTAACTCTAGGTGACGACCATCTTGACACAGAACCACTGGACGATCTTGAACGCCGTGGTGTTTTAGTGGATGGCGACGCACCAGCTCCTCCATTCAGATCCTTTTCGTCTTTGATCAACTTCTTATTTTTGAGGAAGGCCACTTGTCGCTCGCGTTGTTGAGCGATTCTATCTTGTAATGTAGTCTAAAAGAGAAGAACAAGACGTTGAGATTAAGAGCAAAAGCCAAACAAAATGTACACACAATCAAACATCAAACTTACCGATGCTTCCGATATAACACTTGTATTGACTTCCGACTCTGATTCATCATAATAGTCCGACTCGTTATCATCTGCAAGAGGTCCAACACCAAGAACTGAATTATCAACCGCCTTCTCAATCTTCTCTCCAAGTCTCTTTAAGAACGAGGAACCTGACCGCCCAACAGTATCTGTTCCCACTGATCGATCAGATCCGCCATGCCTCTGAGACGATGATACTGATGAATCTCCCCTCGTCATTTGCTGCCCTGGTGTGGGCGAGGATGATCGATGAGTATTCGATTTATTCTCAGCATCTAACCGAGCTCGCTGGGCTACACTCAGTCGACCACTGCTAGCCCTACTTTCACCGGCAGTGCTTTCAAGGTCTTTAGGGAGCATATTCTCAATAGTTTCCAACCGACGTTGTGTCGAAGCATTACTCAATGAAACATTGGACCCTCCACCAGTCTTGTTTACATATGCAAGGAGTATCCTTCGACGTTCAGCCAAATCATCATCTATCATTCGTTGCGTCCTATCCTCAGTCATGTCAGATACTCGGCTTGCATTATCATCCATATCATCATCTTCCAATTCAGTTTGGGAACCAGCAGCGTCTTTAAGTAGCTGGTCATTGAGCGATACAACCTTGACTTCCTCATCGGCAGATGCATTAACATTTAGCATATGCTCGCCCGAATCCAGAGTTGGCGATTTGATAAGATTATGTGTATCCTCATGCTCGTCATCAACATATTGACCATCTGAATTGGATTGGATGGGTGTTTTACTACCTGCAGCTCGAATACTTCGACTCTCTTCGACATTCTCTGGTGTTGTTGGTCCAGATAGCGATATTATAGGATCTTTAACGTCACTACCTTTATTATTTCTCGGTCCTTCGAGATCTTCCTTGTTCAAAGATGACCTCTTGTTATTTTTAAGTGATCTGCGTTGAGCCTCGCGCCGTTTCTTCAGTGATTCACTGTGATGGGGAGATTGAGGCACAGCCTTTGCTACGTCGGCAGTATCATTATTATTGTTGTTGGTAGTGTCCGGCGGAGAAACTTCCTCCCCAGGGCTCGATGATTCAGATTGATAATATGCCGTAGATGGATCTCTATCATCTAAGGACGTCTCAACATCATTCTCAATTTGATCAAGACTCTTGACATCAGTATGTACTGGAGTGTTACTCTCCTCTCGATTTAAGTTTGGCATAGGCATGGGGCTTACATCACTTACATTCCTGCTCTTGGACTCTGGTGGTAGTAGAGGACGATGTTTTATCGGTGTATGACTAGACTTTGCATCATTCTGCATCCTCTCCATTTTTCGGTAATTACTTCCAATACTAATACCGCTCAAGCTAATGGCATCCTTGGAATCACTTGGAGCAATTTCATCCTGCCCTACAATCTTGCCAATTAAACTGGCACCTCCAGTCTGTGACATCATTTCCATCATATTTTGCTGTACGCCTACTTGCTTCTCAAGACGAGCAATGTATCGTTCCAATGTGTTGTTCTTATCCTTTATACTTTGATATGAGCTCTTAATCTTTCCATATTCGTGTGCCACTGAGGTATTTTCGCCACCAATGTCATCAATCTTTTTGCGCAACTCAATGACTTCCCTCTTCAATATCTTCTTATGTTGACCCAATTCGGATATCTTTGTTTTGGTAGCATTTTGGTACATGCCAAACTCCATCCGTTGTGCTTCCAATTGTTTAGTTAGTTCATCAACTTGTTGTCGTGACGCATCTGCTTCTGACTTGAGATCCGATACAATTCTAGTATGCTGTTGCTCGGCATCGGCTAGTTGGGCATTTCGTCCTTCAATGGTTTCTTTCAGTGCTTCCAATTGTGATTGGTCTTCTTTAACAGACGAGCTGAGGTCCATTTCAACCTTTTGTAGCTGCGATCTTAAGTCACTAAATGATCCAATGATTGCAGCGGTATAGTCAACAAGCGTTTGTACAGGTGGAACCACATTAGATGTTGCCACAGCCGATGGAGATGATAGTGCAGCTTCCAATTCACGAAGAAAGGCAGTACGATTTGTTTCCAACTTATCAAAATGTTGATTAAGAACTGAATCAAGCACGGCAGCCTTTTCTTCCTTTGCAGTGTTCTTCTTTTTCTTCTTCTCAAACTCCAAACCTCCCATGCCAGCTATGGAATCATCACCCGTTGAACCCTCAGCGTCCCAACATCTTCTCTCTAACATTTCTCGAACAGCACTAACAACCTTCCGTCTTCCCTCCTCACTAGCGCTGCGTACACTGTATGCCTCCCTTTCCATAGCATCAGCCTTACCCTCGGCAGCATCAATCATTTGCGAACAATTGGCAAGTTGAAGAGGGAAGCTTTCACATACTTGTCGATATGCCTCAGTCTCATCCTTGAGTGATTGGTGTCTATCAGATAATAAAGCCTTAGTCCATGACTCTGCATCTTCAATCGATGGACTTTGGAAGTAGAATGATCGTAAGTCAGGGTTGGTTACTGAATCACCTGCTAATTCCAATACAGTTGGGTTGAGTTTACTCCGATTCACAGCTGAGTAACATTCTAAATCAATAATACCCACGGGTTGTAAATTAGATGACATGAATTGATAGCTTTTATTAGCTGCATCGCCACCACTACCACCATCAGCCGCTCCCGATATAGCAGTGGGTGTCATGGGATTATTAACATGCTGCTCAGGATCCCAAGCCACCATATCCTCACCACCAGGTAATGCTTGTTCTCCTCCTCCACCTCCACCACCACCCATAATATTAGGTAAACTTGAATATAAACTCATCCTACTGGGCACACCTCCCTCACCCTCATCATATCCATCCTTCACAGCATTATTTAATGCCTCTTGATCTAAGTTAGTAAATATTGCAATATTCGTATTAATACCACCCCCACTCCATACCTCATGTGTTTGTATATCATTATCACTATCATCTTTATCTGTTGTTTTTGTAGGTGCCGGACTTGCCTCAAAGTAATATAAAAACGTATGCGGCACGACACAACACCATCGTTTTTGCCATACATGTTGTTCATTCCTTTTAACTAACCAACCACATTTAGTACCGAGCATACTCATTACTTCTGGTGTACGTGGTGGTGCAGATTTTATTGTACATGTTGTATTTAAGTTTGATAACCAAGAGTGTGATTTAATACCCGCCGGAGCACGTGATAATAGTGACCGCTTTGTATCCTCGGAATATTGATGTATTTGGGCCGTAATGCCTTGCTTTGCTGCCGACATTGAATGGGTTATATTGTTGTTGGGTATGTATGTAAAATTGTATTATTTTGTTTGCTTGTGAAACTATATATGCAGTGCCACTCAATTACTATTATAAAATACCTCCGAGATACGTATACATATACACATTCAAGCTAACGATATTAAACCTTTATTACCACAATCTACGGCGTCAACCAATGCAATGATGTAGGTAAGGTTGTCGGTTGCAAAGTTGGTAATAATTATTTTTGTAAAATGGTAAATGGGTAACCACCATCCCAAAATAGAGTTTTCTAAGTAAAACATGAAAACTGATTACAAATCATTATGTACATAATTCACATCAAAGGAGTCAGCAATAGGTAGGCAGGGGCAATAGGTAGTGGTAGAATAGAAGGTGCCGAGGAGGCAATCAACGCTACCAACATCACAAATTACGCAGTAAAATATATAGAAAAGGCTTAGTGCAATTATTGAATTGTTTAGTATCTCACAAACAGTTAATTATCTATAAAAGGTTACTATATATTTTTTTTCCACAGTATGTCGGCGGTATCACAATCAAGTAGAGAACTTGTTCACTTATACAGAAGATTACTTCGATCATGTGCAACATACCCATCAAAGAATAGATGGGGTATATATAAAGCAATACAAGAGGAATTTCGTATAAATAAAACAATGGATCCAAATGATGCAAAGACAAAGCAACAAATAGAAGTGGCATATAAAGGATTAGGACAACTTCAAATGTATGATACAATGAAGTTAAGTAAGGGTAATCCAGAAAGTCCTAATTGGGAAGTTACGTTAGAGCAGAATCCGATGCCTAAACCGCCTACTTCAGGTTCTGGCGGTGCTGTACCAGTGAGATAGTAAATATATGATTGGAAGTAAGTAGTTGATGAATGTATAATGTATAGTGAGTCTGATGATCGAAGATACAATGAAGATTGTTTATCAATGTGCGCTAAAAACTTTCTCCAATAGATATATTTTATTAGAGAAGGGTATATCAACTTAAGAATCAGATATGTATGTTACAGATCACATATGAATTACTTTACACAGAATCAAAACCATTCATCTTCCTTACTAATGCGAGTGTTGACAGCATAGTATCCTTGATATGTTTTTGTTATTCTCATATCATCATCCAGATAGAGAATGTCAAATTTGCCAAATGGAGCGGTTAATATTCCTTTGAGTTCGATCGGGTTGCTCTCGAAAAATGCAGAAGGGCCATTTAGTACTGAATTCATCAACCCACTGCTGCTGCTGATCTCTTCTGATGATCCTCTTCCATTTATTTCCAATCCAACGATACTTAAATCAACTGTCTTATCACTGTTTGCAACTCCTTCACAGCATACCTTTTGCAAAACTCTACTCGATTCACTTCCGCTAAATGGCAAATTTGCAGCCCAATCTGGGCGCTGCCATTCAATCACATTCTTTATAGATGGAGGATTACATTCTTGGCCAATTCTCCCAAGTTTTGCTGTAGCAAATGGACCGTTGTTATCCAATGACGTGATATCTGGTGCATCTGTGTATATCAACGTCCACTTTCCCGCTATTGTTGAAGTGGTATCCTTATCTTCTCCATCTTTGTAGTATGCAGCAGCTGGTTCAGATGTTGAAGAATACTTTGATAGGTTATCAATAATTGTTTTTGCTTTGTCCCGTTCGCTTCTAGAAGCAGAGAACTATAAGATTGGTTAGCATAATGTGATATGATATGATAGAAATAAAAAGGATACGTTGGGGTATCTTGCATTTGATACTTACTCCTCGATTTGTCGATGCAGCCAGTGCAACAAGATCATCTTTCAATTGGTCAGCCATAGAGTCTATATTTGTCTCGGTCTGATCAGTAGCAGATGATGATAATGATATCCTACTCCTTATGGTCATTGTTGTATGAATTTGAAAGGATTGTACTTGTACACTGAAAACAGAGACTAATAAAGCCACATAAGCAAACACCGACATATTGCAAACAATCATCTTACTGTGTAATTATGAAGCTATGTAAGCGTTGATCTCTATCGTTGTCCTTCGTCAGCATAACATTATGCAGTGGTTGGCACCACTGATGTTTCTCGGACTTCCTTGTAGGATACCTAGAGTGAGTTGGTAAGTAGATTTGTGGCAGTATTGGTAGAATGGAAATTTTACTAGGAAACCATTTCCCTTTCCACCACGACATACATCTAGTCCGAGCAAGGACTTGTACTAGATGTGTTGTCGTCCGCGGTGGGGTGTGGGTGGGTGGGCTTATTAAACTATAACTATTGGCTAGCGCAGGCTAGAGCATGATAACAATTTAATGAGCTCGATGGCCTCTGTTCACTTCTCGTATCTTTTGTGGGGAGGTATCCCTTTTGCGTCAGTCCTTGTAACTTGTTGGCACGAATCAGGGTATCTAAACAGCTAAAAAATTAATATCTTCATTTCCTCAACTCCAATGTTGAGAGTAGCAGCAACATTCTCTCCCTATTCCATCGGCGTCAGCAGCAGTGTGTATTTTAGTGTAGTTGGTGGTATTAACAGTTTGCAACCTGCAGCGAGATCATCATCAATATTTTATAGTCGATTTGCAATGCCTCCGACAAGAAATACTTCAACACTAATAAACTCTACAACTAATCAGTGGAATGATATGACTGTAGCGGAACTTAAAGATCAATTGAAGAATAGAAATCTTCCTGTGTCGGGTTTGAAGGCAGCATTGATTCAAAGGTTAGAGGATCATGTTGAAGTACCAACTACACAGAAATCTACAGGCAAAAAGTCTAAATATTTCAGTACACCTGCAAAGAAGAAGGAGAAGAAGAAATCACCTCCGGTTACCCCGGAACTCAAGGGAAGTGCTCTGAAAACACCAACAACAAAGCGTAAGTCTCCTGCAAAGAGGAAATCTTCGTCGCCACGCAAACGAGTGAAGATTGAACCAGGATCTCTAGCACCTCCCGATAATTGGGAAAAGATTTACAAACTAGTAGAGGAACTTAGAGCTGATCGATCGGCTCCGGTGGATACAGATGGTGGGGAGGCGTTGCCACAAAGACATTTAGGACCTGTGGTATATCGCTTCCAAGTATTGATTGCATTAATGCTTAGTAGTCAAACAAAGGATGCCGTAGTAGGTGAGACTATGAGAAAGCTACAAGAGCATGGTCTAACTGTAGAAAATATTCACAACACTGATCACGAGACATTGAATGGATTAATTGGAAAAGTTGGTTTCCATAACAACAAAACAAAATATATCAAATCAGCATCAGAAATTATCATTACAAAGTATAATGGTGACATTCCTCCAACTGCTAATGAGATGATGGAGCTCTCTGGGATAGGACCTAAGATGGCTTACATCATTGAAAGTATATGTTTTGGATCTAACAGCGGCATTGGAGTAGATACACATATGCATAGAATCTTCAATATTCTCAAATGGGTCAACTCCAAGACTCCTGAACAGACGAGAGAGCAATTAGAAGGATGGTTACCAAGAGAGAAATGGGGTGAGATTAATGTGTTATGGGTTGGATTTGGACAGGAGTCGCAACAGCAAAAGGAAAAGATGCTGAGAAAAGCTTTGGCATGCAGCACTCCAAAGGAAGCATTGAAACTAGTACAAAAGTGTGGTTTGGATGTAAAGAAGGAAGCCAAAAAGTATGATTTGGAAGATGTTGTGAAAAGTATCAAGTAAACAAGTATAGAATTGATAATACTTTACTAGTCTTATCTGTCTCTTGATATATACATATAGTTGTTGTTTCAGTTTCACACATCATCTAAGATCTACATCTGAAGGTGGAGGACCGTCAAATAAAGCGTTAGCTTCATCTATTGGTGTAGGCGGAGCGTGTCCATTTATATTGTTTGTTTCTCCAGAAGACTGACTAGGTTCCTGACCACTTGTTTGTTCACTCATTTCTTCTGGTTCAGGCTCCATCTCCAATTCTTCTTGAAAACACATTTGTTTTCCACTAAGTGTATCTTGCAACTCGGTAAGATTTACCATATCCTCTGAGTTTTCTCCTTCTTCGTCCTTTATATTAGACTTTGCTAATGCTTCTGTTGGTGGTGTTGGTCGAACTCCCATTCGAATTTTGCGTTCAATACTTGCACCATCAGTACCTCTACACTCCTTTGGAAACATATGCAAATAGCCAGTGCCTACTTCAGCTCCTAATAACCCTCTTCCACCCCATGTCAACGTTGGCATTAATGTCACAACTCGTACAACATCAGTTTCTGAACTGTATACATACAACTCTACAATTCGATCGGCGTGTACCATTAAAACTTCAGCCAGTATTGCATCAGCATCAAAGCTTGTAGATGTAGTGCCCAACAAATAGTCTTTCATCGGAACTAATCCTGCAATAGCTGCCGGTGAATTGTGCTCTACCGACAAAACTCGAATTAATCTTTCATCAGCTCCTCCATAATTATCTAATCTGATTGTAACTCCTAACAGACCAGCTCCACCCCAATCATTGGTTGGTGTAATTTTAACAAGTCGTTGTGAGTTTGATTTTATATTGTGTACCACTATTAAGTTGCAACATGTTGTATGAAATGAGGTGTACATGAGATTCAACATATAAGCAGTATCATCAAAGTAGAGATACAGTAAGTAACTTACAAAGCTCCAACTCTTTTCCAACATTATCCTTCAACAATGAAGGGAAATCTATATCATTATACTCATCTCCTTCTTCTAATCCCTCACCACTACCCATTAACATCTCTCCATTGCAGCCTACTAAGAAATCTAAGAAACTAACAAGTCCAGCTTGTGCTGCAGGAGAATTGGGTTGTACTCCTAACACTCTATACCCTAGTGTTTCTATTCCATCAAATTTGGCATATTCATCTGGATAATCATCCTCCGGTGAGGACGCGTCATTTCCCATAATACAAAGACAATACTAGGAAATATTTGATTGACCAGCCTTAGTATGGTTACTTTGTGTTTGTGTTTGGGGTATCTTTAGGATAGGATGAACCACCGACGCCTCTGGTTCAGTATGCTATATATGAGAAGCTAATAAACGGAGGATAACTGTTATTGTTCTGACGATAACTCAACCACCATCGTAAGTATAAAAATTATCGAAGACTCCCAATTACAATAAAGTAAGTGATATGCATGAGTAGTTTAACTCAAATACTAGGGACTAGGACGTACCCACATAGCTTTGTATATCTTAATCAATACGCCCTTGTTGGCTAATGTTATGCAATATCGTCTATGGTATAGCAGTTGCGCAATAGATTTGAAAAAACGCTCACATCTTGGGCACAAAAATAAATAAATAGATACACACATCACTAACACTCACTTATCCTTTTTTACCACACAATAAGATGGCAGAACGTGAGGAGTTACAAAAACGATATGCCTACTCTGAAATGAGTAATAAGGTAGTATCCCGTGGATCACGTGGTCGTATGCGATCCGACGGAGGGTCGGCCCGAGGACATGGCGGAGGCGATGGACAGCCAACCGGTGAGGTTGAAAGTTTATGGAAGGTACTGCCAAGTGATCAATTGGGTCGAATGGGTGATCGTGTTGGTGCTACACAAACTACAGCTGGTGGTGAGAATGAGGATGGTAAAAAGAAAGCAGACCGTCCAGCGGAGGTTACTGAAATGATGGAACGTGCTGCCAAACGTCGTAAGAAGAAGGATAAGGAACACAATTCTACTACTAATGATTATTCAACTTCAGGAGGTAGGAAGGGAACTAAGCATGATATATTCATGGAGGGTGGATCAATCCTTGACAATAATAACAATTCCTCAGGTGGTACATCAAGTCAACAATACCGACCAACCAATCCACAATCCCGTTCGGCATATGAACAATTATTAAATATCATTTCACAGAAACAATATTTAGGTAATCAATCCACATCTATATTACATTCAGCATTAGAGGAGGTATTAAATATATTAAAATCAAATGATTTACGAGATCCTGAGAAGAAGGATGATATTAGTAAATTATTAACGGGTCGTAGTAGTAGTTCAGGGAGTGGATTGAATGATGTTACTTATTCAAAATTGGTAGGGTTGGGTAAATCTATGAATGATTATACTGATTATACTAATCGTAATGATGGTGTTAATAACGACGAAGAAGATGGGGAAGATGGAAGAGAAAATGTTGATGATGAAATGGGCGTGGCAGTTGTTTTTGATGATTCCGAGGATGAAGAAGATGAAAGGGGAGATGATGATCGATCCGATGTGGAAGAGGATGTTGTTGTAGATGTTGATGATTCGTCTGATGATGAAATGGGCGATAATAATGAAAAAGATGATATGGATGGAGATGAAGAGCGCATGGTACAAGGCAAAACTAAATCCTCCAAAAAGACCAAGGGCAGTGCATCATCATTAACAGCAAGGATATTATCCGTACATGAAATTGATGCACATTACATCCAACGTAAATTATCAACAACAATTACTGACGCAAATGAGTGTACACAAGTGGCCAATACGGTATTATCAACATTAGATATTACATCCGGTTCATCAATCCGTGAAGTTGAAAATCAATTATTAGTATTATTAGGATTTGAACGATTTGATTTAATTAAATTATTATTAGCTAATCGAGCACGTATATGGGGATGTGTTAGTTTAAAACGTGCTACGGATGATAATACACGTGATGGTATTGAAAAGGCACTATTGGAAGATGATAGTGGTGAAGGGAAACGTACATTGGATGAATTACAGGAACGTTCTACTACTGATGATTGGAAGGGTGAACGTATGAGAACTGGTGAGGATACGTTACGTAAGAAGAAAGAAGGTGGGGATGTTATTGAAGGGCAGAATAAAATGTCCGAGGCATTGGATTCCGTCAAGGTTGGCAGTGGTGCCGATAATGGTGGTGCTGCAGATGATGATGAGGCCAAACGTAATGTGGCACATGAACTTGACTTATCCTCACTTGAATTTCGTGAGGGGTCACATACCATGACGAATAAGAAATGTGACTTACCAACCCAATCATGGCGTGCAATGAAACCTGGATATGAAGAGGTACATGTTCCGGCAGCACGAAGTGTAGCACCACCCGACGAGAAATTAATCCCCATTAATGATTTACCAACTTGGACACATGATGCATTCAAGGGTATGACGATGTTAAATCGTGTCCAATCGAAGATGGCGAATGTTGCCTTGAAAACTAGTGAGAATGTACTACTTTGTGCACCCACCGGAGCTGGTAAGACCAATGTTGCAATGTTGAGCATTCTAAATGTCTTGGGACAATATCGTAATGAGAATGCCGATGATGATAATGCCATGGAGATCGGTGATGAGGAGGGCAAGGAAAGTAAGCACGCTGGTAACTTTGACCTATCAGCATTCAAGATTATCTACGTTGCACCCATGAAGGCATTAGTTCAAGAGGTGGTAAAGAATTTCTCCAAACGTTTAGGTCCATACGGTGTAACTGTTCGTGAATTATCTGGTGATTCTAGTTTAACTCGACAGCAGATTAGTGAAACACAAATGATTGTTACTACACCTGAGAAGTGGGATATTGTTACACGTCAGGGAGAAGGGAGGGCATATACTCAACTTGTCAAGCTTGTTATTATTGATGAAATCCATCTATTGCATGATGATCGTGGACCAGTCCTTGAAAGTATTGTGGCAAGGGTAATTCGTCAGGTTGAGACAACTGCCGAGCCTGTACGTCTCGTAGGCCTATCGGCAACGCTGCCGAATTATGCCGATGTAGCCACCTTCTTACGTGTCAATCCCGACAAGGGAATGTTCTTCTTTGATCACTCCTATCGACCAGTGCCTCTTCAGATGCAGTACGTGGGTATTACCGAACGTAACGCCTTTAAACGATTCCGTCTTCAGAATGAAATTTGTTATGAAAAGGCATGCGGACAAAGGAAGAATGGCAATCAAATGTTAATTTTTGTACATTCTCGTGCAGAAACTGGTAAGACGGCCAAGGCATTGAGAGATATTGCCATGGAAAAGGATGAAACATCATTATTTGTTCGTGAAGGAGGTGCTACACAAGAAATCTTAAGAGAAGAGTTGGCAACTGTCAAGAATGCCGATTTAAAGGAGGTGTTGTCGTATGGCTTTGCTATCCATCATGCTGGTATGGCAAGGGCAGATCGTGAATTAGTTGAGGATTTATTCGCCGATGGACATATTGGTGTCTTGTGCACCACAGCCACATTGGCTTGGGGTGTTAATCTACCAGCACATGCCGTAATTATCAAGGGTACACAGATTTATGATCCATCAAAGGGACGATGGGCTGAGTTAAGTCCGTTGGATGTGTTGCAAATGCTTGGTAGGGCAGGTAGACCTCAGTATGACACTGAAGGAGAGGGAATTATTATGACTGCGCATTCCGAGCTGCAGTATTATCTCAGCCTTACCAACCTACAGTTGCCAGTGGAATCACAAATGATCAAAACGTTGCCTGATCATTTGAATGCCGAGGTCGTGCTGGGTACTATTCAAACTCTCCAAGAGGCTGTGGACTGGTTGAGCTACACCTTCCTTTATGTTAGGATGCTCAAGAATCCAAACTTGTATGGCATCTCCGATAAGGCTGCGAAGGAGGATCCCACTCTCAAGCATCGTCGTATGGACCTTGCACATACAGCCGCATGTATGCTTGAGCGTAGTCACTTGGTAAGGTACGACAGACGAAGCGGCGCTCTTCAGACTACTCCACTCGGTCGTATTGCTAGTCAGTACTACATTTCACACACTTCCATGGCACTATATAGTCGTCATCTACGACCAAATATGGCTGACATTGATTTGCTTCGCTTATTCTCAATGAGTGGTGAGTTTACTCATATTACAGTCCGTGAGGAAGAGAAGTTGGAGCTAGCCAAGTTGTCTACCCGAGTCCCAATCCCTGTTAAAGAGAGTCCTAATGAGCCGTCTGCAAAGATTAACATTCTGCTCCAGGCTTATATTTCTCGCCTCAAGCTTGATGGATTTGCCTTAGTCTCTGATATGGCTTTCATTCAACAGAGTGCTGCCCGTATTATGAGAGCCATCTTTGAAATCTCATTACGCCGTGGATGGTCTGGACTTGCCAAGTTGACATTAAACTTTGCCAATATGGTCGCCTATCGTATCTGGAGATCACAATCACCATTGCGTCAGTTCAAGAATGTTCCTGAAATCGTTGCTCGTAAGTTGGAGCGCAAGAGTGATATTGAATGGGCTCGTTATGCCGACTTGACTCCCTCTGATCTTGGAGAACTAGTTGGCGTGCCCAAGATGGGGCGTACCCTTCACAAACTTGTTCATCAGTTCCCGAAACTTGAATTGTCTGCTCACATTCAACCAATTACACGATCTATTTTGCGTGTTGAGCTTAATCTGGTACCCGACTTTGAGTATGATATCAAGGTTCATGGATATGTCCAACTCTTTCACATCATAGTAGAAGATGTGGATGGGGAGAATATTCTACATCACGAAATGTTCTTGTTGAAGAATACGGGTGCCGAAGACGAACACACTGTCGTGTTTACTGTCAATATCATGGACCCTCTTCCTCCAACATACTTTATTCGAGTGATTAGTGATCGTTGGCTGCACTCTGAGACTGTATTGCCAATTATGTTCAACAAGATGATCTTGCCAGCCAAATTTTATCCCCCTACTGAACTCTTGGACTTGCAACCGTTGCCCATTTCTGTATTGGGTGAGAGTGCATTGATTAAACTCTACAACTTTGCGGAGTTTAACCCAATTCAAACACAAACATTCCACCACTTGTTCAAGACGGATAAGAATTGTCTCATTTGTGCTCCTTCAGGGTCGGGCAAATCAGCCTGTGCCGAATTTGCCATTATGCGGATGCTTGTTAATGATCCGCAAGGCAAGTGTGTTTATGTTGCACCCAAGGAAGAAACCTCCCTCAACACTTATTTGGATTGGAAGAAACGATTTGGATCCATATTAAGACCCGGTCAGGTTGTGCAATTAAGTGGAGAAACTGCACCAGATCTCAAGTTGATTAACGAGGCCAAGATTATTGTATGCACTGCCAAACAGTGGGATGCCATTAGTCGTCGTTGGAGGCAGCGAAAGGCTGTTCAGGCGGTGACCTTGTTTGTTGTTGACGATATGCACTTCCTAGGAGGAGACGTTGGACCTACGATGGAAGTCATCATCTCTCGTATGCGCTTCATCAGTACTCAGAAACAACAGAAGGAGGATGGACAGCAATTGCGTATGATTGGTCTAAGTGCCTCCCTTGCCAATGCACGTGAAGTTGGAGAATGGATGGGTGTATCATCCAAAGGTCTATTTAACTTCTCACCCAAGGTACGGCCTATCCCTCTGGAGATTTATTTCCATTCGTTTGATCAGAGTAACTTTGCAAGTAGGCTAATGGCAATGGGTAAACCTTGTTACAACGCTGTGATGAGACATGCCGAGGGCAAACCATCAATCATCTTCGTCCCCAGTAGAAGGCAGGCACAACTTACAGCCATTGATCTAATGACATACTACCAGAGTATTGAGGGCGAGAACTTCCTTGGCAAGGGAGCTAATGCGGAAGAAGTTACAGAAATTGCAGGCAAGTTGCGTGAGCCTGCACTTCAGCAAGTTGTTTCCTCTGGTGTCGGCTTCCTTCATGATGGTATGGTTGAAAGTGATTGGGAACAAATCTTAGCTCTTTATCAAAATGGCTCCCTTACTGTGTTAGTTTGCCCAGTTGATATCTGCTGGAAGGTAAAGATTGTTGCACATTTGGTCGTTGTGATGGGTACTGAAACATTCGATGGAAGGGAGAGGCGTTATGTCGACTATCCCATTGCCGATCTACTTCATATGATGGGTATGGCGAGTCGTCAGGGGATTGATACTAGTGGTAAATGCGTTATCATGTGTCATACCCCAAAGAAGGAACACCTCAAGAAGTTGTTGTATGATCCTCTTCCAATTGAGTCACATATTGATCACTATTTGCATGATCACTTCAACTCTGAAATCGTCACCAAGACAATCAGTTGTATGCAAGATGCTGTCGACTACATTACATGGACTTTATTGTACAGGCGTTTGTCGAAGAATCCTAATTACTACAACTTGCAAGGAACATCCAATGTACATCTCAGTGAACACATTAGTGAAATGGTTGAGACAGTCCTTGGCGATTTGGAGGCCAGTAAATGCTGCCAATTATCTGATGATGGTGACGTTTCACCTCTCAACTTGGGTATGATTGCAGCATACTATTATGTTCAGTATGAAACTATTGAATTAATTGCTGCATCTCTGACCGCCAAGACAAAGGTTCGAGGCATTCTTGAAATCCTTTCTCACGCTTCTGAATTTGGTAACCTTCCCATCCGTCAAGGGGAAGAGAAGGCCCTCAAGATTCTAGCCAGGAATCTTCATCAGAAACTACCAGAGAGTGCCCAATTCCAAGATCCTCGTACCAAGGCGTTAGTGCTACTTCATTGTCATTTTGGTAGAAAGGCTTTATCCACCGATTTGCGTACTGATCAGAAACGTGTTTTGTGCGACAGTATTAATCTGATCCCTGCCATTGTTGATGTGATTAGTAGCAACGGATGGTTGAAACCTGCCTTGGCTGCAATGGAGTTGAGTCAAATGGTCGTGCAAGGTCTTTGGAATAAAGACAATGTATTGATGCAAATACCTCACTTTACAAAGGAAATTGTTGAGCGCTGTGAGGCATACCAAGGAGAAGAGCCCATCGAATCGGTGTTTGATATCCTCACCTTGGAAGATGATGTACGAAATGATTTGTTGCGTCTTCCTGATGAAAAAATGGCTGATGTGGCTGTATTCTGTAACAACTACCCCAACATTGAGGTAGAGTTTGAGGTTCAAGATTCTGATGATATCACGGCAAGTGATCCTGTGCAGATCTCAGTAAAGCTTGAGAGAGAAGTGGATGACGACGACGAGGAAGAAGAAGTCGATGAGACTCAGCTGGGTAAGGTTGCCGCGCCACTATTTCCCAAGGAGAAGAGTGAAGGTTGGTGGATTGTTGTTGGTGATACCAAGACAAACTCTCTTTTGTCACTCAAGCGTGTTACATTAAAACGAACATCGAAAATTATGTTGGAATTCATGGCACCAGAGGAGGCTGGAGATTATAACCTTACATTGTTTTGTATGAGTGATAGTTATCTTGGATGTGATCAAGAATATGAAGTACCAATCAGTGTGGCAGTTGGTGAGAGTGATGACGATGATGATAGTAGTAGTGAAGAAGGAAGTGATTAGTTGAGTTTGAAAAGATAAAATAACAATGAGATCGTAAAATATAGATGCTTCTATCTACTAGAAGATGATTTTCATTCATTGTATGCATTCTTATATATTAGCTATATAACCTTCAGCTTCATTATTATACATTCCACACTAATTCTTCTTGATCGACCTTGAACCCAAATGAAACCTCTCCCTTTGTGCCTAAAGTGTCTTTGATAGCAAGTTTGTATTCATTACTAGAGTTTGTCATGTCCTCGTGATTATTATCAAACGTCATGGAGTCACTCCTAGAAGGCATTATTGTTGCAATGTGATTCATATTATACTGATGCAGATACTTGGTCACACGTTGTGGTAATGTTGAGAAAGTTTGTTTGTCTATTGTAACTAAAAGAGAAACGCCACCATCATTTGAGTACTTGCAGTCATCGTCAGACCTCGATTCAGATGAATTTGATTGTAATAACTCCCTCTTATTGTCACCCAGTGCATCTGCTGTATCAGATAGTACAGACACTGAGAATGATTATTAACATTAGTTGAGTAGGTATATATTCAATATATATAACATCATAACACAACTTACATAGATGAGTTAATTCCATACTGCTATTCTGTCCACTTGACAATAAGTTTCCCATACCCAACACAAATATCCCATCTATTGGCTGCAAGTGATTTGGTAATGATGGAGCATATGCAAGATATTTCAGAACCTCAGTAATTGAAGTTACATATTTGATTTGAATATGCTGTAAAAGATTTGGTATCAATGCAGCTTGTTGCTGATTTCCTTCTTTAGTTGTACAAATCATGGGGAACTCAATTCTGCTATATTCATTCATACCATTTGCACACCGTTGTTTTTTAGACTGCTTAGGTTCAGTACCAAACATTAATATAGCAACCTTACAACATTTACAAGCTCCTCCCTCGTTATTTACATCACTATTATTACACCCCCGACAAGGAGTTGAGGAGTTAGAGACTAACGAATATGCAGCATCCATTGCCAGTGAATGAGAAAGATGACCTATACCATTGTTGTTGTGTAACTCAATATCATTGTCAACTAATACTAATCGGAGAGGAGAATCACAATTCGTTGTATTATTGACTGTATCAACAATCCTCGCCGATGCAGTATGAAGAAAACTAGCCGACATTTGTTGTTTGTATTTAATCAAGTATGAGAGCTTAAACAATACCATAAGCATTTGTGAATAAGCATTGATATAGATTCGATGATTTTAGAAACTTCTCTGGCGCTCTTAGAAACTTCATAGTTCAGTGTCACAGGACCAACAACAATATAGAAGATAGACACTTCGAAGTCCAGCGAAGCCATAGCCACTGATAATAAGAAGTTAGTAGTATGTTGAAGGCTGCAGCTGCTTCTATCAAGTGGCCTGCTCTGGCTCGATGCAGCAAGCCCTAGTAAGCCTCAAGCCTAACAAAGTCGAATCAGCAACAGAGTAGAAAGATATATCGCACGATACTCATCTAGCTTACTCTCTAAGCTTTAGCTACTCTTATATTTCTCAATAAACTGAAGAACTGCTTCTCCACCTGCAATACTACCATTGTCATCAGTCTGATGCATATGACTGATCTCTTCTATCATTTTGGCAAAGTTCGGGCTTGTGTGCTTACTATTGGTAGACTGTCGAAAGGCCTCAAATACGACCCTTTTTGCCTCGTTACCCATTTGAAATGATTCCAAGTCAATCGAGGAAGACACCGATGCTTCAATATCTTTCCATTGGGAGAAGTTCAAAATGATTTCAAGAAGAGATGTCATCGGTCCGGGCTGAGCCATCCCAACACATGACACTGTTACGATTGTACTAAGAATGTCCTTTTGTACAGCAGCTTTGATGCTCTCGGTGATCGGTGTGATGGCTGCTGTTTGATCTACATTCAAACCCTCGAAAGATAATGATACCATTGACGAAACCTAACACAAGAAAAAAGAAACAAGATGAGAAGAACAACCAGTATGAGCATAACATATACATCCATACATATATAACGCACCAACTTCTTCAAAAACAGTATCGAACTTAAAGTAATATCTGTCTCGTTAGAATTTAATGCAGCCAGAGCAGTCTCGATTGAAGCACAGACTACTTCTCCAGCCTGCTGGCTGTCTCTCGATAGAAGAAGGAGGAACAAGGGAGCTTTCGTTGCACAAGCCGATAACAATTCAAACATTGGAGAGACCAAATCTTGTGACGCGGTATCACGTACACCATCATAGGACATTAGCATTAGATCTTTAACCATATCTTGAATAGCCTCATTCGATGCAGTACTATTTTGATTTGGTTCAATTTTTGAGCCGTGCAGTTCAATGAACCTTTGCACAACAGTTAGTACTGGTATAAACATATTTGGATCCTTTGTCTTGACTGCAACTCCAAGTATAGTCTTGACTAAGCCAGTAATCTCTTGAAGTAAAGGTATATCATCCTCTGACATGTACAACAAAAGAGAGTTGTATAGTAGTTGGCAGAGTGATGTTGCAATCTCTTCGTTGGTAGAATATTGTTCCGACACGTGTTTGAGGCATGCCCATGCTGCGTGGAGTACTGATATCATTGCATTGCACTGACATGTAATACTCCTCGCCTTATCATCTCCAGAAAGACCCTTTGTCACATTTGCTTTTAGAAACCACTTTATCATCACAGCAAGAACTCCTATTTCAATTGACAGTCTACTAATCATCGGGGCGGTGTCCTGTCCTGCACTTCTTGCACTATCCGTCTCTTTTATCACATCATCTAGACAAGTCAGAACAGGTCGAGCTAGTGTCTCCATAGATCCAAGCCATTGGTCGTTTGGTATTGTAATAATGACTGCAATCAAGCCTCTACAAAGCATCTCTCGATCTTGTATAGTGAACTTTACTTGTTGTTGCCTGTATGGTAGCAACCATATGTCTTCTAATGCTTGTCTTGCCTCTGAGGTTGTAAATTGTTGAGGTGAGTTGAACAATAGCTGTTTCAGCGCAATACAGGCTTCGGTTAGAGGAGATGCATGAGTAGTATCTATATCAGTGGCTAGCTGAGCAATGTTTTGTTCGTTGAATAAAGTCACAACAAAAGTCGATGCCTGTTCGAATACTTTTGTTTGGGATAACGTCTTTGAGTATTTCCCAATAAACTGACAAGTCCTTGCCAATACGATTGGAGTTGAAGTGGAAATAGATGAACTTGTCAGCAAACTGATCATCTTTTCAAGTTGAGGGCAAAGTACTTGTTTGTCTTTGGATGCTTTGACAGACACTGCAATCATGCAGTATAACGCCGCTTCAAGTTGAAATGATAATTGTTGTGAATTTGCTTGGTGTTTGCAAAACTCATCTATAGCTGCACCACAAGATTGCAAGTAAAACGAAGGGGCACCAGTAAAGCATGCTATCAACCCGTTATCTAAAACACGCTCTCGAAAGTTCATGTAGTCATCTAAGCCACCATCATCTGATACTAGATGTATTGGAATGATTGCCTTTTGTTGTAGATGAGGAAGTAAACGAGTTGCTAGATCTTGATCCTTTGACACAACTACCGACAATCCTTCAACAGCTATACTGCATACGTACACAGATGGATGAGATACTGCCTTGAATAGCAAGTCTAATACTCCAGCTGTGGAGGATTGTAAAGTCTTATTTGATACCAAGTCTTGTGATTCTATCAGCACTTTGGAAGCTGTTCTTGTCAAACATCTACAAACATCTGTGTCACCCTCTTGCTGTCTCTCTTGAAATCTGAATCTCTGCAACCCAACTGCAGATACAAGTTCAGATAAGATTTGTATTCTAGATGATTCATTTTCACTTGTGACTTGTTGAGCCAATTGCAGGTTAGACATCAAAGATCCCGCGATTGACATTCCAAGAGATAAGCTTGCTTCATTTGCATCATGAGTTAGCAACGTTTCGATGAGATCCGATACTGCATCAATAATGATATTTGAATTGGAGTACAAAGCATTAGCTATTGCTTCAAGAACAGAAGATAATATACTTCTCAGCTTGACAAATCCAATCGTATTTGCATTGCACCAAGCGTCGATAGCCTTTAATGCTAATGCTGTTGTTCTATGTTGATCGTTCTCAGGTAATGATTCTATCAGTATAGGTCCCAAGGTACATTGAAAGGTTGGCTGTACAAGCTTCTTAATCATATCATGTGTACCCACAGGACAAGATTTCGACATGGATTCGATAGCAATGTAGTTCATGACTGCAACTACAGCCAATGGGGGTAAAGATTCAACACTTGGCACTATCCAATCAGAAACTAAATGCCGTGCAGCCTCTGGGCCTGATGAAATGGCATTGCAACTGACTACCCCGCATAAAGATTCCATTGCAATTGGATCTGCAAATGCTGAAAAATGAGCATTGTTTTGATGAAAGGAGTGATCGAATATGATTGTTGATATTCTGCCCATGCACCGTTGACGTAATTCATCATTATTCCTCACCAATGATTGTACTATAGCATCATTATTTAATAAGCTCAAATTACTCCTGGATGCATTGGAAAGACATACGCCAAGCAGACGTCTATCCGATAACACTGACCTTCTTGCAACTCGACGTGTAATTGTCGAAAGGATACGAAGTTGTGCATTATTTAGATTTGTAGTTGTGTGTCTACCCTCGGATTCATATAATTCTATCTCATTTAAAGCTTCATTTAGAAAGTCCTGTGCATATGATATGCATGTTATAATTGATTAGGTGAATCTCAACATACCAATAATTTAGAATCACAAGATGTGCACAAACAGCATAAGTTAACTTACCCACCAACCGTATGTCTTCGGTTGACCAGGTGTTGTAGCTGCATCAAGTACATAGATAGATGCAGTCTGTTCGAGAAACGATATACCACCTGGATCACCTCGGAGAGCATTGTTCAGTATATCTATGGCATGACTCATACTGCCCAATATATTACGATAATCTAAACATATTAATCCCTCCCAAGCTCCTATTATTAAATCGAATCAGAGTGAGGAAGAGGCCAATGTTGAGTTGATTGACAACTCATTCAATGCATTTGGTCTTTGGCGATCTTAGAGGCTAAAAACTAAGAACAGTTCATGCAGGCACTTACAAGCAGCAAGTGAGATGTTTTGAAAAGTAAATACACTATTAGATTAGACTACTCTCAGTCCTGCTCTTCTCCACTTGGATGATAGCTCATCCATACCGACATAACATCCCATGACAACTCTTGGAAATGATGATGTCTCGAAAGCATATCTTCCGTGCATACAACGCTGATTTGCAACCAATATACAATCCCCAGGCTTCAAATCTATTACAAGGCGCATGGAATCACGTCTCAATATATCATCCCATGCATTGTGTGCTTTTATCATATTATCATAGAAGGAATCAAAGCCTTCGTCAGACTCATTAGTGGGATACGGTGGGAGATCTGGCAATCGATCTAAATCATTGTGACGGATAGATTTGACTGGACCATAGTCATTCTTTCCACTTGTTATCGTTTCAATAACCGGCCCAGTTGTTTCTAAATGCCAACCTTCATCATTATCTATACATCGATATGTACGTTGAGTACTGGTCAATAAGCAATATGCTTCTGGATTTTCTATTTGTAACTGCCGCGCAGCTGCAAATCCATCAAGGTAGATTGATTGTCCTTTTGGTACTGATGTAATCTTGTTGTTACCATTACTAGATGGAGCCGAGGGCGTCGTATCATCATTTAGGGATGTTGTTGTTTCAGCAGGTTGAACCATTAAAAAAACTTGGACACCAGGAGGAGTGGAGAGGTAGGTCATGTCAGTATGTAATGGCAATGATGTAGAGCCATATGCAGAATCAGCAATACTAGCACTCGAACTAATTTCCGATGTTTCATCTTCATTTGCATTATTATCATAAAATGAAGACTGTGATGATGTCGACCAAACGCCACTTCCATATAATGTTTGCAGTGGATGGTATCCAATTATTGCTGCCAATTGAAGAATTGCAGACTCTGCACTCTTATTTGTATTTTCACTGTTGTTGTTTGCTGCATGTGCCTTCTTTGTTGCTTCACTCATTGCATCAACAGGTAATGAATCAGTGTAGGATTGAGTACCTGTTATTAATACAAGACCATATTGATACAAAACTTTTAGTATCCTTTCATGTTCCAAATTTGTTGCATCTTTAATTACATTGTCATTGACTAGATTGTCATATTCAAATAAGATGGGTGATGTATTGGAATCACGAACTATATCCTCTGTCCAATTTGACCACAATATTCGTTTTGATGCATCATGTGTTGTACTCCCATGTGTTGTACTCATAGATTGTTGCCAAGAAATATCAAAATTATTAGTATCAGCACGCCATTTGCTCATATGTGTATCTATCCAATCTTTACTTTTTGTAATAGCAGATTCTCTAGTTGCTGAATGTGTAGAAGGTGGTGAACTAGGTGGCGGCGGTTTCCCGTCAACTGGATCAAATATCACATCATTTCTCTGATGAGTTGAAAAATCAAATTTGTTGTCATTATATGCTTCTAAATACTGTTTAGGCAAGGAATTACATTGTTGTCGAGAGTCTGAGTTACTTCTACTACTACTGGATGAACTGTAACAACAGTGGTATTGCAATGTAATGTTGTTGATTTGTGATGTAGGTGCAGTGTAAAGTTGTTGGGTATCTTTCATGCGCCTAATAAATTGCTTTCGGTTGCAACAAAACCGATTCACTGCACGGTAATAGGGACATATAGTATTTGATATCATGACAAATAAATATAGATAACCTGCCGTATATAATTATAATAGTGGTAAACTACTTAATTGACTCTGTCAATGGAACTTCTTGATTATGAAGTTTTTTGCAATGATACTCATGCAAAGGTATGCAGTTGTCTGTATCAGTTGTCGGTCGTCTATATTATTGTGAGATCAATACTTTACAAGAACCATGGCGCCTACCATCCTACGCCTAACCTATCTCGCTGTGGCGGTGCTTTCATGTGAAGCATTTGTCCCATCGGCTGGGAGAACCCACAGTTCAGTTACTTCTTTGTCAGCAATCAACTCTGACGTCAATAATCGACGATCCTTCATTGCTACTATATCTACAGCTGGTATTACATTAATCGGTGGAGGAGATAATATAGCTAATGCTGCAGAAGAAGAGAAACCATCAAAACCTAAAAGATTGCCGCTAGATAGTTATTTATATCAAATTTTACGTGTTAGAGAGGTAAGTGATAGTTGTGCATATCAGATTTAAGCAATATGTTATATAATTTGTGTAGATGAACATTTATATTTTGCTTATATCAATATCTCTACAATACAACATCTTAGGCTACTGAACAAGAAACTAGATTAATATCATCTGGTAAATTCAAGGATGTACAAAGGGCCAATGTCAAGCTTGCAATCAAATTTATGATAAACAATTACAAATTAAGTGATAGTATTATTGCCGCCAGTTCATACTTAAAGGGTAATGAACGAGTTCAGGCTAGCGGTGTTGGTCAAAGTGCAGTACAATCTTTATACACTATTGTGGAATACTTTGATGCATCAGAGGTTGAGAATATCAAAGTCGATTCACTAGCGGGGAAAGAAGATATTGTAAACAATGGACTCAAATCAGTACGCAGAGACATTGATGACTTTGTTTCATACTTTCCAAAAGATACGGTCGAGGAAGTTAAAGCAAAGATTGCAACTGAAAATGAATTAAACTACAAAGAATTTGACACGTCCTTAGGGTCGATACTGAATCCAAATCCTTGAAAGTAAGGTTTAGTGAAGAGAGAAGAACTTGAGGGACGGTCAAACCAAATTAAACTCTGACCACAGAAGCAATATATTATATCAAACAAACTAAATTCAAAACCTCTGAGTAGTCTGTCAGAATTAATTTACAAATACATTACCTACTACTCAAATGCAAATATTGCTCAATACCAACAGGACATAAGTCTAGCTACCATACACTTATATCGTTGTCCATTTACTTGGTACAGTCATAAAGTAACGCTCCATTGCGTTAGTGAAACGAGCTTTGTACAGTGGAGGTTGGATAATAGTTGGTGCCTCGGATCCAACCACCATGGGAAGACTCTTCCCTACACGTTCCATCTGTTTCAGAATATCATACTGTCGCATGAAATCAATTATACCCACAACTAGTTCCATTTTCTCCTCATCAATGCCCACCAAGATACTGTAATCTAGCACATTAATGATTGATAAGAAGAGAGTATCATTGAGTATACTCATGTGGAAAACAGCTTTTGCTCGATCTGTCAATGGTAATGGTCGACCCGATGTGAATTCAAGAAAGTCTCCATCGAGTAATGTTGGTATCGATGCCTTCTCTCCCTTCTCTCCGTCATTAGACATCTTCCCATCTCCTCTTTCTACACCACTGGAACCTGGAATGGACAAATCATCATCATCCTCTTCTTCATCACCACTGGAATATGAGTCCGAGTCAGAGGTTGCATCAGACTTACTCCTGTTGTACCGATTCGACTTTTTACTTGATTTCTTATCCTTGTCAAGATTGCCTTGTCGGGTAAACCTACCACGCAAGGAGCCCTTAAGATCGAAAATCTTTGATATGTTTCGACCAAAAAAGATATTCTGCATCACTGCTACTTGTTCCATGGTTCGTTTGCCTGTAACACGGTTGTGATAGCCCAGCTGATATACTCCAACTATCTTACACAATACGGTAGGCAGGCCATGGAAGAATGCTTTACTCAAATACTGATAAGAAGAAGAATGTATAAGTACAATAAGTGAGTAAGTGTAAGAGAAATTATAGAAAACCATGTTCAAATCTGTCTTACCTCAAAGTATGCTGGAAGATGCGCGTTATCAAGTTTATGATGACGAAAGAGAGGATATTATAACATTTGTAAGTACATTTGATATGCAAGGGCAATCAATAAAGGCAAACTGAGGCCAAATTAAACAGCTAAGTCATCGAGACTTTATACTGAACACACGAATTCATAACATAAAACAATACCAACGCGGACTTTCCTGGAGCACAGTCGAGAAACATTTGTAGTTCAGTTCTTGATATACACTTGATGACAAATCGATCATCTGTAGTTCTTGAAAAGCTAGCCCCACTCTTCCCCCCGCTGGCATTCCACGCAAAAGATGTTGCAAGACTTCTAATATAACTCTTCTCAATATCTATTCTACCGCCTCCTGATTTCGTTGACCCAGTATCACTTGATGAATCTTTACTGGATGTTGTGGGGCTCATAAATGCTTGCCTGACCGCATTAAACTGGACACTCCAAAAGGTGGTACAAACAAACTTGCAAAGCTGTTGACCTTTCTCGTCAAAATCTCTGAATGTATGCTTGATGTGTGACTTGTTCCTTCCCAACATACGACGCTCGGTATCTTTCCTTGATGGTTCAGATCTTGACTCTGGTTGAGATGTAGCTGATGAAAACTGTTTAAACTGCAACTCATAATCTGACGATGCCAATGAATGAGCAATAATAGTACTAGGTTGATCGTCAAAAACGGGGATAACCAAGCCATCAACACCTGGTTGAAGTCGTGGCCTCCCCATTCCAAAGTAGCCCAAGTCTACTGTGTAGGGATCTTCTTTATTACCTCCACGGTTGAAAAATCGATTCAACGCCGACTTGACAGCACCTCCAGCTGTTACAGTCTTACTCTTGCCTTGTGATTGGTCGAGCTGGCCACTACTATCATAGTTATTTGCTAGCGCAAGAGGGGTTGAGCTCTGATCAGAAGTATTTGCCTCTTCCTCTATTAAATCAGAAGGACGTTTGCCACCAAGTACTTTGGTGGGACGTTGACGAGATGACTTCTTAGATGATGTTGTTGATGATGCTGCTGATGGACTGTATACCCTGTTGCGGGAGGCTAATACATCTGCATCAATATCTTCTTCAAAATCAATATCCTGTGCACCTTCAGCATCATCCTCGCCGCCAAAGAAAGCCTCCTTTTCTAATGCTTCTTGTTCAAGTGTTACAGCTCTACCATCAGGCAATATGTTGCCTTCAAACAGTCCTCCTTCACGAGTTTGTGGTATAGACATCTTTGACACGTTGTAGTTTCGAGCGTAGGTCTCTTGCAGAACACGGATTACGCGCATCTTCTCTAGCACGTCATCGGTACTAGTATCTGGCTGAACAGCAGCTGAGTCGCCTCCTCTACTTGCTGCACTTGCTTGTTGAACCTTCTTCATTGCAGTGAGAGCCTGACCGGCCGCACTAAGTCTTTCATTCCAGGCAGATGCAAGCATGAATAGATATCTTCTTGAGAAGAATGGAAAGTTGAACAAAGCCTCATTGTATTCTGCCCTCTGGCTCGAGTCTGCTTTTGAGTATTTTGCGGTCACAGATGATATCTTCTCTTGTAATACTTTAGTTGCACTGTCTACCTCAGAACTGATTAAGGATAACTCGGAGAGAACTGCTTGTAGATGTTCAGGTTTATTCAAGGCAGATCCAAATAAGTCCCTAGTCTCTCGAGATATCACATCTATCTGCTGATCATATTTGATAAACAACGAGGAGGATGTTACAGAGATATGTCCCAAGTCTTGCAAAGAATGTGTACGGTGAAAGACTTCATCAAATGGAAGATGTCGGCGACAGAAGACCGAGTACGGTGATATCTTTTCATATGTGAAACGAGCTGCCAAATTACCACAACCAAAGAAGAGCTGTGAACTAGTTTGCATTCGACAAGAGCAACGGTGTCCAGGTGCATTGATAATTGCATCACGATTGTAGAAGTAAACCTCAAGGAACTTTCCAAAACTCCAACTCCAAGTTTGCTTGGAGAGGAATATTAATGGAGTTACAACTTGATCACACTTGGTACAATATGTCCAGGTTGCGATTGGTTCATAATCCGGTGAAGTCTCAATCTTAGAGGCAGATGTGGAGTCTAGATCTTTCTGCTGTTTCTCAAGACTAGGAATAGGCACTGGGTTGTCCATCTTCTCCACGGAAATGTTAATCAGACCATCATTATGTATAAAACTCAATGAGTGGTCGATGACACTCTTCTTACAACTAGGATTCTGACATTTCAGAGATAGGTTGAAGCATGAATCTCGAAGGAACTGACCCAGTGAAACATCTTGCATAGAGTAGTAACAGATGCCTTTCACTTCTGCTGGACAACATTGGGTTTTATCTGTCATCCAAACACTCGTGATGAGAATAGCTTGATGGTCTAGCGGTGTAATCTTGCCAGAAAGTGAACGTTGGGCTGGATCATTCTTGCCACCATTCCATGGCCTAGACGATTTTCTATTATTAGGAGGTCGGCCGAAATCAATGCATAGACTTGAAGAGCAGCACGGAGTTGATGGGATTTCATAAGAAGGAGGGAGTCTACAGCACCGTTCCAACATGTAAGACGTCTCAAGCTTCATGTTGTAGCTGCAATTGATCAAGAAGCTAAGCACTTGTTTCACCATCTTCAACGCCGGTCTTGAGGCACCTCGTAGGACAACTGTACAGCCAAGTTCCTTTGGACAACCTTCTAACATGACATAGGTGTTCACTACCCCTCTCTTGGCGAGGCCAAGAGTTACTGCGTCCATCCCGTCTAATACGCCTTCACCAAGCTTCCGAGCTGCCAATGCGGCTTGACGCTCGTGATTGGGAATATTCTTGGATAACAAACGAGGAACAGACTTGACAGACGACTTTTGTTTTGATGAAACATTCTTCATTTCAGTAATATCACCATCGACCCATACATCATTATCACGAAAGGAGACTAAGCGAAACCTTCTACAATAACCTAGGATGGTAGAATTCAAAACATGATCAATGGATGATAATACAGTTGCTCCCGTTTGTCTTGCAATGCGAGTCATCAATGTTGGTTTGACGTATTGAAGAAGAACAATGTTAGCCCTCAGTAGTAATTCTTGCGCTTTTCGACACACGCTCTTTCCACAGATTAATACATTTGGCTTCAACTTGAAGATCTTGGTCACAAGTATCTCCATATATCTCTCCTCCTGCTCGAGAAGAGTATCAAGACTCGCAATAACTGGAGATCTATACTCGATGCCCCCAGATAACATCATTATCTTTGCATTTGGAATAATTCTGGCCATTTTCTTATGACTGACAGTCTTTCGAAACATGATACCTGACATGTAGGCACTGTCCTCGACACTGCCGCCGGGGATGACCTTTAACTTGCAATATGGCCGGATATCTAACAGATCACCACTCTTGACATCAGGCTCAACTGTCGCGCAACACCGCGTCGAAAGGGTCATGAGAGTGTTAACCCATGTATCTGTGAGCTTCTTCTCGACAAATGGCGATGATCCTGCACAAGCTGCTTTGATTTCCTCTAATAACAGAGGTGCGTCAGTTCGTAGCAGCTCCCTCCCTAACTTTTCGAGATAATCAGCAGCAACATTACCAAGATGAATCCTTGCGGACTTTTTCGCAACACTACTCTGTCCTGAACCAAATAATGCATCTTCAAATGCAGAGTCACTCTCCAATGTTGACGCCACGGCTCTAATACCCTCTGCTGATGGCCGCTGTCCAGGAATGAATGAACCACGATTTGTCTTAGACGCTCCTTCGCTATCACCAACACTTACTTCCACTGAATCTGAACGGGCGTTGATCGTTTCTGAGTAGTCATCATTACTGTTGGGGTATTTTGATGAACCTTTCCATTTCAATTGACTTGTGGATAAACGCGACTTCAGTCGAGAGGAGGGTGATCTGCCCTCCATATTGTTGTTATTTGCTTCCTTGGCGACCAATGCAGCTTCCTCTTCTGCAAGCCTCCTTGTAGCCTCGGCTTCAGCACGTTCTTGTTCATCTCGTCTAGTTTTCTCTTCTTCAAGACGCTGCTTTGTTATACTCAATGCATGATAATTACCTTTCACTGATGAACCCTCCTCTCCATGAAAGCCTGTAAACTGTTCCTTCAATTGATTACTCGTTGCTGATGAAGTTCCGATATTGTTATCTTTAGACTCTGTCGTCGTTGGAAGTAGTTGAGTACTTCCCTTTCGTGTTAAAGCTGGTCGAGAAGCGGTACCTTCTTCTATCAACTTATCAACACTTTTAGTTGACGATTGCTTCCTCATATTCAAATCTGATGATGATGTCCTACTTCTGTTACCTTCCTCATTCACGGTATCTCCCCTCATAACCACACCCAGCCCACGTTCAGATAAATGATCATAGCATATCTTGCATGTTCTAATCGTGCCAGATGCAGACTGCTTTCCGTCAGACATGACACTACCATTGGCACCATCACTTGATGATATCTGAACAAAGTAGGCAGAGCAAGCGCTACAAAATATCATACCACAGACACGGCAGTGATGCTTTCGACGGATGAGATTGAACGGTGCCTCGCAACTATAACAGTGTTTGCATAAATTATCTGGCATCCAGTGTTGCTTGCCATCATCAACAATAACAGCTCCACCTCCTCCACCCCTGTCATATTGTTGACTGGCTTCTTGAATTGACGGCTCATTCCCGTTGTTGGCAGCCGGCGGCTCACGGTTAGGCAAGGCAGATAACAGCGCTTGAGATCCCGACATAGGATGAGAAGCCACGCTACCATTAGTCGCCATTGGTGGCTGTTGTTGTTGTTGCTGTGAAGACTTTAAGGCATCCCAATCTTGTCTCTTCTTCCGACGTTCACGGTGTTTTCTCCTCCGACTTGCCCAGCTATCATCTTCCTCTTCCTGTGGCTGCTGTTCTTGATCGTTTGTGTTCCTTTGAGATGATTCCTTTGGCTTAGTGATAACTGGTAGTGTCTTTAATTGTCTCCTGTTATTAGAAACACTTACAGAGGCGGAGGTGGCACCGCGCTTTTGTTTCTGCATCTTGGCCTCTGATGCACTACGCAGTGACATAATTGGAGGTATTTTGGAAGACCATAGATCAATTTCATCTTGATCCCATCCTGATGTATAGTCCAACTCATTAACTTCACGAGTTGCTGTATCGGGAACAGCAGCAGACTGGTCTACTTTTGTATTGCCTTGCTCGACAGCAGATATATTGGCGGTGCCAACTTTCCTACTCCCCGCTGCCGATGCACTCATTGTTGACAATGTAGATGAAGATCCAAAGCTTGATGAACGCTTGAACTCGTTATCCGTCCCAGGACCTTCTCTACCTTCCACACCAGCTTTGCTATTATTATTTGAAGTATCACTGCTTGGCATACCAAAAAACTTGCCAATCAAGTCAGTAGCATCATTAGTAAAGAATTGAGTGGGTGAGTATAAACTGTCAACTCCTGATACCTCATCTTGTGCATTAGAACTGTCTACTTTTGACTTTTTCTTTTCATTACCATCCTCGTCGTCATCGTCATCTTCATCCAATACAATAAATGGAGTTGGACGATTCGTACCAAACTCTGGAAATTGAGATAGCATACGATCAACCAATTCCTCCTCTTTTACCCTTGCCCAACTTTGTTTCTGTTCTTGACTACTTTTTCTATCAGGGCCATAATTAATACTACCTCCACCAGTTGAGCTCATTGTATAATCAGACGCGGTAGACAAACGTTCCGTAGCCTCGGTATTAGCCAAACTTGTAATTTCCATTAACGTATCATAATTCTCAATACTTTCCTTATCATTAACAACATTATATAAATCTGATATATCAGATATCATCTTCCGACCTTGATATATACCATTATTGATAGATGGTTGTATATTATTATTCTTATTTGATTTCGATTGTTGTTTTCGTTGATGACCTATCATTAATGATGTTTGTTGTTGTTGCGCTGCATAGTTGACACTACCCTCTCTTCTTTGTTGCAATAGTCTGCGGTCTACTGTGCCATCACTATAATATGACCGTCCACTGGTAGTTGAATTATTAGAATTACTCTTATATCCTCGTGGAGAGCCCATCAAACCGCCACCCGAGGTAGGTGACATACTTTTAGAACCATCTAATTGTTGTATTGTTTCTTGAAAGTTGTTTATAAATCCACCAATTGTAGAGGCTAGATTGTTATTATTACTACTTTCACTGCCAATATCAGAAGCAGCAGCAGTATGAGAAGTTGAGTATGTGTCCTCATTATTACTTTCACCGCCTACAACTTTTAAAAGATTATTGATCATTGTTGTTAGATACTATTATTAAATTAAAATATAAGTCAATAATTACTACTATCCCGAACAATTAAACCATTTATTGGCGTGCCATAAATATCAATATGAATCGCAAACAGATGCAACTATTCCCAAAAACTATCGAACAAATAAATAACAACTAACAATTTGGCAAAGAAATTATGAGAGTATAAGGATACCACAGGATACCACGGGATATGAGGCGGCGAGTAAGTAATATAGAAGCAAGAGTTATGTTCTCCAGCCACACTTCAACTTGATAATCTCTTCACTGAGGAGAAGCATATGTAGTCCAAAAAAGTAGATATGCTGTCATGATATACCTTTTTATCAAACATTATCTTCCTACAACCCTAATAAGAACCTCCTTTCCTCCTTTTTAATCAATTGTTTTGGGTTCATTAGTCATTCCATTCTCCAGTTTCGTTAGTTGAACTGTTTCTTCATCCTTTGTTCCATTTGGTTTGATATCAGCTCCATTTTCTACAACCTTGGCTCCCAATGTAACAACAGTTCTTGAAGTATCCATGGTACCTCTTAGATGCTTGACCAAGTCAACTACACACAGTTGAGTTGCAACAGTAATCTTTCTAGCCCATACCGCTATTGTTAGAAACAGACTACCACATAGAAGCATATTGCAGAATTTGATAAAAGTGCTTCCATCAGCATCACTTCCTGGGATAACTACCGGAATGAACTGTACATTGTGTGTCATGAATAAATGAAATTGTAGAACATATGTCTCCAAAGTATTCCTGCCCAAGAATTCAAGTAATGTACTATGACATTCAGTCAAGTATCTTGTGCAGTTACGAATCATAAGCCATCCGATTACCGCAAAGATGAAGACATATGGATGTACTGGATTGTATGCATATTTGTCCGAGATACTACCAAATAATCCATACCAAAATGCTATAAGACCTACTCCAATACTAAATTGTAAGATAGATGCTTTGCGCCGACGTGCATCATTCTCGAATCCATGTGCCCATTGCATATATTCACCAACCTTACCCCATAACAGGCCACACGCCATACCCATCCATGCAGAGTATTTATCAGCTTGGAAACGGAAATGATACTCTTTCGAGAATAGAAGAAGGAAGTTAACAGCGGGAGTTTCATAGAAGAGGACATGAGCAAGAAGACTCAATGCCACTGCTGCAGTACGTGATTTCCAATAATCTAAACCAAGTCTCTTTTCTAATTGATAACCAACCCAGCATGTAATCATTGTAACTACAAATCCAGTTGTATGAAGAGGAACGACGTAATATAATTCAAGTGGTACCGTCAAGAAGAAGGATAATAATAGAGGGAAGTAATTGATACGGAGAATCATTGATACAAATCGTTCAATGGAGAAATCGCCCTTCTTATCAAAGTAAAGGAAGTTTCCAAATCCAGTCTAATATGTTGTATAGTTGTGGTGTATGTGATTAGTGTAGCGGAGTATTGGTTAGAGTATGAACAAAGAATCAACAATATAACGATAAATGTACACAAGTAATACTACTCACCATCCAAACATATGCCGAAACAAACAATCGAATCTCATTGTAGACGTAATAGACACGATAATAGTGGTAAAAAATAAACGCCCATTGCATCCATCCTTTCCATTCCTCAGTTTGCTCTCTACCCAACATGACAACACGAGGAGTAGATCCTCCAGACCTTCCTACCGAACTTGCCTTCCATGTCCATGTCATGAAAGCACCAATTGCTAGGAGACCATTCACGAGCCAGAATATTGATGGTTGATGATTATCATTTCGAGGGTATGCCGGTTCCCATGTATTTCCAAAGTATGCAATTGCAAGAACCACAGCTACCTTGCATTGTGCCTTTAGAGAGTTGTTTGATGTATGTTGTTAGATATGAATTGAATTGGGCTGATCTGCATATTATAACATTTCAAAGAATTATAATTTATAATATATGAAGATATCTCTTACCACAACAAAGTCTTTAAGGCCATTCTTCTCTTGAGTACTCCACGCTTTAATTTTAGATAGCATTATTATAGAAGGTCGTCGTAGACGCTTGGAACTGGTTTTGGGGGAGTATGTCTATGAGAGATGCCAACAGAGGATACAATTACGTAAAGGGGGTTAGATATGTATTGCAAAAAGGGGATCTATAAGTCTATACAAAGTTTCTCCGGTATGATATCCAACAATGTATACATCTGCCTTCCTAACAGCGTATACAGGTCCATAACTCACCTCTACTTCTGTACTATTGACAGTAGTAGCCAAGGTCATTGCAATTTATGCGGCAAATGATACTCATTTTTCATTCTCGCAGTCATTGAAAACTCCCTTTGAGAAAGAGTAGAGGGGCCACCATGTTTGAGGGCTGAGTCGAGACCTTACTATCGTAATTCTTACCGTCAAGTGCCTCTTATTTCAATGATAAGTGAGTGTCTATAGTGTCTATAAAGTCTATATGCTTTTATGTAAGAGATACACACCCAGTCGAGTGATATTATTATGAAGGGTCATATGAGTTGTCACTAAAATTATATTATGTTGCATGCTTTTTGGAAGAAATATGTTCACAACATCTTTGGTAGCATTCTTTCACAATGGCAGAATCAACCGATGCACATCTGTTGGTAGTAGTACTAACTCTATTGTCCAATGAGCTACAAGAAGCTTTTCCAAAAACGACAACAGCACCATACTTAGAATGTTCTCTCTCTATTACGTCACCGTCTTCATCGGTTGATTCCAATGCATCAACTGCAGCTGACATTGCTCTATCTAATGCACCTCTCCAACCATAATTGCTGTTGCTTCGTTTTTCTTCCTTCATGAGAGATGAACACACACGCTGAGCACCTCTTCCAATCGCTGATCCTCGTCCTATGCAACTTCTGAATCCACCACTAGGATCGATTGTATATATCTCCAACGAATTATTTGATCCTTTGCTTGATAAAGCTGATTGTCCAATGACTAAAAGTTGTATCCCCAATGGTCTAGCCCCTTCAGACATTGCCGCATCAATCATCATGGAGGATAAATCCTCTCGTACTAATCTATGTGGGTCAACACTTTTACCACTAGTAGATGATGATGATGATGATGATATAAATGAAGGTGCATCATAAACAGATATTCTACTAAATACTCTCCCAGCGGCTACATTTAGTATGTGATCAACGTCAGGAGAAAACCCAGTAGCAGCAATTAGGAGTCCAGTTTGTGCATGTAATATGCGCAAATTATTACTACTACTGTTTGGTAGAAATGGTAGGTTGACAGGTCTGTTGGGAAGGAATGATAATCCAGTGTAATAGCTGTTTCTCTTGTTGTGTTGCTGATGTGTGTTGTCTACATTGCAATTATTGTCATCTGATGCACTGTATCCAAATACAGAAGAAACAGTTAAATTTCCAACATTGTTATTGTCTTGTTGCTTCTTCAACCCTGATCTAGTCGATTCTTTTACAATTGGAGTTCGGAATAACACTACTAAACATTCATCATCATTATCATCTGCCCTTTCAACAGCCGAAGATAGTATATCATCGTTATTATGTTTCGGTATTGTTGTGCGTTTTGTGGATCTAGCAGCAATGATTGTCCCGCCGGCTACAGATGCAGCAAGAGATGGACCAAGCTAAATAGCAATATAGATTTGAAATGATAGTATTGAACGATGATATGATGGTGAGTTAGAACACCTATAATAACAATACACCTAACATCAATGTAGTAGTTTCAATATTTTTCGTACTCACCTCTCTAATCGGAGAAAATAAAGCGCCGGTATTTCGATTAGAACTAATCAATACAACATCAAATATGAGGGTGGTAACTAGGTGGTGATGAATCATATTCATATTGGCATATTGGAGTGCTTAAAATATTTTCCATACCATGGAACTTAATATTTTATGAGAGTGTAGAAATAGAAACTTCTTCAACGACGAATGGCTGCCAATGGCAACTGACCCTCCAATCAATCGGCAGCTCCTTCTCGACCCAATCCTTCATATACTCTTATTTTTTTCTCATAAATGCCACATATTAGGTATAATATACGGATCTAAATCCTCTAGTTTGCATACAAGATGGATAATATCATCTATATTATATTAGTATCGTCCCAGTAAGATGACACACGGTTTTCCAATGCACTTCTACTCTTCATACATCTCACAATACACTTTACTTTCAAGCTGTTCCTTTTGTGTGATGCACAACTCTTGTTGTATAACTTTAAGGCTTGGTTATAGCAATCAAACGCTTGAGCATACATTTGTTGGCACTGATGAGATTTTCCATGAAGGTATAATGCATGTGCAGTCTCGTCATTTATTTGTTGAAGATATTGATCGTATTCGGCAACTATCTCTGATTCTTCTCCTTTAGTTTGCAATGCATGCTTGTGACTTCGCTTTACTTTCATCCGTATATTTTGTAAGATACTAATTGCCTCTGTGTATGCCATGTTAGCTTCACTATATTGTCCCAACTGTGTCTTCAACTTGGCAAAGTATACTAGCGGTCGAGCTAACTGTTCATCTATGATGTCTAGCTTGCGGAACATTGCCACAGCCATTTCTACATGTTGTATCGATTGTACTAATAAGTTGTCATCAGTATCAATTGAACACGCCGCCAAGACATGAGCTCTTAGTAATAAAGTTTGTGCAACACATGGATGTAATGGATATTTTGAGATTAAGTTTGATATAGTATTTGATAACATTTGATGCGTATGTTGTTTGTGTCGTATCTTGTTTGGACGGTCGGCAGTTTTTAGACTTTGCACTGCATTCAATACACTGCTTCCAACACTCGCTGCAAAATGACTACGCATATCCAGGGGAGTCATCATATCAGCATTATTGTTTGGGTTGGGTATTAAAGTATTTTTTGGACTAGTATCCATCTCCTTTGTAGCTTGTTGAACAGCCGCTGTAGCTGCATGACTACCAGACTTTAAAGCCAACTGTTGAAATGATAAGCAATTGGTTGTTGTATCTAATGCCTTAGAATATTGCCCTTGTACATACTGTTGCTTTGCAGTTTGATACAAGGTAAATCCTGGAAAAGTAGTTTCCTCCTTTGGATGTATAATCTTATTTTGGTCACTTGTATTCGAGGCTTCTCTTTTATTTTGCAATGTTGCTTTTGATTTAGGAAAATCTTCCAGCAGTGGCTTGTTTACAACTCGTGATGTTGAATCAATAGTATGAGCTTTGGGAGCTGCACGGGGCTGTGGATATGGTGGTAAATCATGATGCAAATCAACACTGCAATCACCACCTTCTGTTATTGTGTCGTGTAATGGCAATGGGGGTATTGTATTTTTCATGACATTATCAATTTCTTCCAATTCTTCTTTTGTATATTCTTCATTGCTATTACCCGTCCCCCGACTCATAATTGATTCAGCAGGAGGTAGCTGTGATATTGGTGGTGTACTTGTTGAATGTTGATGCTTAGTACCATCTAAATGGGTTACAATAATAGATGAAGAGGATACCGAAGTGTGTTGGGGCGAATGAATTGTTCTAGTAGTGGTTGATGTTGCCCAACTTTGCAACCATGATAATGCAGTTGATGATTTGTATGAAGGTGGTGGATGAGGATTATGATGATTGTTATTGTATTGATGATTATTAGTAGCGTTGGTATGCCAGGAATCGTCACTTGTATCCAGCCTTTGTGGTTGTGGAGGGCGTGTTGGTGGTGGTGCCTCATGTTGATCAGATGTTAAACGAAATGGATTGAAGTTCATAATCATATAAAGTGGTTCTTCCATAGCCATTGTTGATTCAACTCCATCCAATGTATAGTAACTTTATTTACTTACTGAGAATTCTCTTCTTAGTTGGGTATCCTTTATTATTGTCTCTGGCAATTGATGGCGCGATGCAACAATTTCTCAGTTAATTAATTCATGTATGACCAATCTAAATGTTTATTGATTAATATATAATTCGTCGCCGTCTCAATAACTCTTTATACGTACCTACGCAATTGTTGATTTTGAATGATGTTTCGTGACTGGGGGTCATTAGTCACAAAGCCGTCACGATAATACATATCATATCCGACTATCGTCCAAAATGTGATATGGATATTGCGTGGCTCTTTTACACACTATATGTAGTATATGAAGCCTTGAGTATCGGTTTGTATTGAGCATATTTAGTCTAAAAAGCAATATAATATGAGAGGTTCCAGAGATAACAGCAACTCTTACTCTCGGGTTGCAAACAACAACAACAATAATGTACAATATGGTAGAGGAGGGTTAAATGTATACAATGATCAAAACACATCATATTATAATGATGACGAAATTTTACCACCATATGCACAAACAATACTAGGACAAACCCTAACACCAATATTACTATCAGAAGATTATCACAATCATATTGAATTACAAAATAGATTACGTATATATTCATTATGTATATTATCTACATCTATATTCTTTTGGTGTTGGGCTGTATTGAATACACTACATTTACGAAAGAATAGTGAAGATGGTAAATCAGGATTAGATTTGGGTGTTGTTTCTTTCCTAGGTAGTGCATTATCATCTATGTTATTACTTAGATGTTCATTAGGTGGTAAATGTTATGATAGAAAACAAACATTTGGTTGTTTTGGTAAGAAGAAAGTAAAGGGAAATAATAGTGATAAGAATGATAATGACGATGATGATGATGATACTCCATCAAATAGTAGTCCAAAAGATCATTCGCCACCCGGTAATTTTCTAAGGTGGTTTGCTGTGTTGACACAATTAGCAGTGGCTGCCAATTACATGCTTGGTGTACTATTTTCCATGACAGCAGGATCTCATATATATGTCTACTTCGGTTCATATTGCTTCCTCTTCTCACTGTTATGGTTAGCAGTTGCATACTCTTGCTTTGTACTTGTGTATGTTTACCGAGGTGCACTTTTAAGAGTGTACGGGCATAATTTTCTTGAACCTAGACATCGTATTAGTCTATTGAGGAGTATATTGATATTCCTGACAAGTAGTGGAGTAGTTGAAACACCTGAGCTTGATAGAGGTGGTAGCAGAAATAATAGTAATGGCTACTATGAAGATGAGGAAATGGGAGATGATATTGATGAAGAATTACTAGCATTGACATCAGGCCGTGGATATACGGATTAAATAAATATGTATACAATAGGACGACACCAAAAGGTTAGTTTATCAAAGTGTGGGCGATGACATGATATATTTATGTTTATGATGACAACAATATGAACTAGAAGTCTTTCTCAACAAACACCTTTTCCTTTGAAAATATAGCCTTGGCATCTTCAATCTCTTTAAGACGAAGAGTGAGAGCTTCTCTAAGTCGGCCAGCACGTTTTGGATTCATACTGAATGGAATGTTCACGAGATCATACTTTACAGTCTTCTCGTTAATCTCGAGTAGTGCCAATGTCTTGAGTCGTTCCGACTCAGCAAGCAATACTAATCCAGGTTCGGGAGGTTCAAGTTCTTCCTTCCTCGCCCTGTCTTGTTCTACTTGTGCTATCCTTTCTTTACGTTGAGTTATATATCTCGGTACCTTGCCATATGATTTATGTCTCGACGATGAGGAGGAGACAACACTGTCTACATCAGTTATAGGCCGACTACCAGATATTGGACGTGATTCTACATGTATTGGTACTTTCCTACCAAAGGCAATATGAAAGTCACTATTCTCTGATGATACAGAATCTGTTGCAGCAGCAGAAAATGGTGAGATTACTCTCGATTGTATAGGTGCATCGATTGAATGGCAACAATCATCATTAGAATTGGATGATGAAAGAGACATTGATACACGAGATCGAACATTGCCGTACAGCTTTTGTTTCTTCTTCTCAATGTTTTCTTGTTTCAACTTTTCTTTTCTGTGTCGTTCTGCTTGGGCATTCCTATTGTTTTGTTGTTTCTCGCGGAGAGCTTGTCGATTGGCTTGGATATGATTGATTACTGGTTTCTTCGTAGGGCTCTGTACTTGTACTGTACATGACTGATCATCTGCCTCATCGGAATTTAATGCTATCGGAGAAGCATCAATTAAACATTTCACATCATCTCCGCCTCTTGATCTCTTTGCTATAAGTTGAGCTAGACTTCTAGGTGACCAATTCTCTTGTTGGTTAGGACTATTATTATATGATACAATCATGATAGTGTGAAGGTTAATGTGTTATTGAATGAAAAAATTGGAGGCTTGTTTTGTGATTAATGTTGATGAGAGGATACCATATCTTAGTAACGATGAAACGAATGACTTTTATTGAGCTGAACCTAGATGATGGAAAGAAGAAGATCGTGCCTAAGATTTGAGACGTCTAGTAAAAAGCAAAATGGGAGTGGGAAGATTTAAGACAGGCGCATGCAAATTCCCGGGTAGGTCAAGATGGGAGTAGAAAATTCACATTGAATTCACATTCGTAATAGGAGTGGGAAGATACAAATTTTGTTCAAAAAGGCAGTTGACTCGCACCATTCTCTCGACCGCGGATTGCCTGTTACTCAACCAACAGCAGATTCATTGAATTGCAATCATTAAGTACTGGCTCTCTCATCTAATCAATACGACTATCAAAATCCAAATCATGTCGAGTAACCCATTCATGACCACATCTAATGAAAGTTATGGTATGTCGCTATCCGAAGCATCAAAAAGGTATGAGACTACATCAAATGAAAAAAGTGAATCAACGAGTTGCAATTCTAACGACAACAATAAAGGATGTGGAGCACTACCAGGAATGGAGGAAGAGAACGAAGTTAATACTCAAGACTTGTCATTCCTATATTCTAGAGAGTCTGATAGTTTCGGCAAAGGGACGCCGTTTTCGGATTCATCACTATCAAAAGTCTTTCGACTTGAGAAATCAGCAGCTATGAATAAACGTCGTAAGAATTCAGCCTTTGCTAAACAAGTCGACAATAGCGCTAATAATACTTCCAAGACTATACCGAAAGAAGAGGTGAATAAAATACTATCACAGTACAATCATTCTCCCAAGAATGAGAATCCACTATATTCAACGACTGCAAATGAGTTTGGCTTGAAGAGACCTACACAGGCTACATATACTAATGTGAGATATGGAATGAGCCAAAAGTTCTCCCAGTCATTTAATAGAACAATGTTTAGAGACGAGGGATTAACCAGTAGCCTCACTAGGTCGAATATACATGACTCGTTAACGCCTCTGTTTAGTTAACACCTCAATAAAATACTTAAAATGGTCTAAACTTTCTCTCCTCCTTCATCTGTTTAACCTTCTTTAAATCCTCCTCAAATCGTTGTTTCAAATCAATCACCTCTTTCTTTCGTTGTTCCTTTAATTGGAATCTATAGAAATCAGTCAGTTCATCAGCACCACTTGCACCAGCCTTTCGCTTTCTATTCCTTTTGCTTGATTTACCCCTTCTTGTATGTATCTCTTCTTCTAAATCATTTGTTATACCAAATGATGGTGTGGATGATTTAGATGTTACTGTAATGAAACCATCCTCGTCTGGCTCTTCGGCTAATCGCTTTGCATTCTCTTCTTGTATTGTTTCTTGTGTTTCATATGAAGCCATAGCTTCGTTACACATTTGCATTAATTTGGACCGTGAGATGTGCCTATTTGCTGTATGGCGAGCTTGAGCAGCTATTGCTTGTATACCTGTCAATTGATGGGTTGTATCTTCTTCGTCTTCATCTTGTGAATCATCATTATCTTCTTCTTCTTCTTCTTCTTCTCTATTCTGTTGAGTAGCTAATTGTTGAGATTCCAACTTGAGTTGTTCCATCCTATCATCATTCAACTTCATAACAAATACACCATCTTTGACACTAGATATCTCCTTCTTAATTAATTTCAATGCCCTCTTCATTTCTTTAGATGATGTGAATACTACATGTGCAAACTTTCCATTACCCTTTTTACTTTTGCAATCTGTTGCAAATATATTACCAGTATCTAAATTGGATATGGCAGATTCACGAAAAATCTCTGTAGCCGTTTCATCGTCATTATTAATAGATAATAGATTGGCCTTTCGTGGATTTTGTGCCACAGTTACACGTTCTATATCACCATATACTTCAAATAATGATTGCAATAAGATATCAGTCCGAATAGGGCCATTAGAAGGTGCATTTGATATAAATAGTGTATCACTACCTCCACTGCTGCTGCTATTGTTGTTAGTATTAGTACCCTGTGATCTTTGGATATGTTCTTTAATATATATGAATGATGTAAAGGAGTGCTCTTGTTGTTGTTTACTGCTGCTACTTGATGTTGATATTGATGGAAGTGATATACGGATAGGAAGATACCCTTTGATCGCTGGGTTGTGATCTTTTGATATTGATTTCTTCTTCATGGTATATAACTACTACACTGAGCTAATATTATACTACCTATATAATACTGACATATGATATGCCACTAGATACAATAGAGCATGCATACATTCTTGAGGCATTATGCAGTACATGAAAAATGACTGGATTTGCATAGACTTGCATGCAGCAAGAGACCATTATGCACTAGGCATGACTATCGACGAAATGAACAAAAAGAATTTATTTAATAGTGAACCATGGTAGGCCGAATTAAGCGGCGGCATGCCGCCCCAAATACATCACAATCAAGTCCATTATGTAGTACAGTATCGGTAACAATAATAGCAGTGATAGTCTTTTGTTCCTTGACGTTTGAGTTGACGGGTAAGTGCTTTTTTGCAAAGTGTGAGAAGGACATCGGTATGCAAAAAAATGCCGTGTTTCTTATATGGTTGGAAATGCTATATGGTATCGTCTAAGACCCTAGAATGACATGGATAAGAGATATACATGTAGGAGTAAATACACATGCAGGTTTTTGCAGGAAGTCATGTCCGTAGGCTGCTCTCGATTATGTGCACTGATATGCACCGACACATGTTAGACACGATATGTTTCTGTAGGATGTATGGATGAAGATGACCTGCAATCTTTTGGATTGACTCATCGATTCTGCTCTAATCTATGTATTATCTTGCCTGCTTCTTACTGCTCTTTCAGGTAAACATGATCCAGCAGCACGTGATACATGTCATTCAAAATGCAATAATCAATTAAAGCAGTCTGCATCGATACCCTCGGCGATGAATATGCTCTTTCAAAGTCAAGGAATGTTTGATCAGCAACAAAAGTCAATATTGCAAGGGAATAGAAAGTCATCAGCTGCCGCAGCACGTCCACGGAGACTTCCAACCTTGATTAAGATATTGACTGGTTTTGGTGATGAGCACCAAAGAAGTTCTACTGGTCATTATTATGAAGATAATGATAGACCAATTATTGTACGGAGAATAGATAGGCAGGAGTTCATAGATCAAAGTAAGTCAGATAATCCAACACAACAAGCTGCAGTTGCAGCGGCTGCTGCTGTATTTTCTCAGTCACTTCGGGTGTATGGTAATCATCGTATGAAGAATGTGAATGCCGAATGGCAGGATGCTTTGGTATGGATAGCGGGCTGGGATCATAATCAAATGGCTCAACCTTCTCCGTCATCAAACAGAGGTAATGATAGAGGATATAATAACACAGATGATATGGAAAAGATGCTTGAAGAATGTATAAAGCAATGCATCGATGATAAAGATTCCGATATCACTGTGACATTGGGAGAAGATAGTAGATCGTCAGAAGAGTTGGAAATGCACGGCTTCATTGGAGAATCAACTTTGAGTTCCTTCTTTGATTGGGTTGCATCATTTTCATTCTCCAAGCTACCTCTAAGAATGATATCATCTGAGAGTCTATACATTTTGACCAAAACATTTCAACTTGTTGCTTCTTTAATGGCAATGTACGCCCTTCATTCTATATGGGTTTGGACATTTCCAGTTATATCAACTTGGTATACATCTCTAGGTCATACCACTGAGTCTCCTGAGTGGCTACTTGAACATGAACGAGAGTTGCAACAAGCAAAGTCTTCTCGGGCTCGACAACGGAATAAGTCGAAGAGTAAGAGACGGCAACAGCAGACAAGGAAAGCTGCTAAACAAGACAGTAAACAGACTCCTATCAAAGAAGAAGTGCAAGTTCATCAGAAAGAGGATCCCATTGACAAGAATATCTCTAATAGAGATTATCTGGATTCAAATCGTTTGGCCAGAAATAGAGTTCCGACTCCTCCGGATCCTGAGCCGCCAAGTAAAGAAGAGCATGAAGCAGTACAAGTGCCTGCATCAAAAGCAGACGATAGCAGCAGCCAACTTAGTGAAGGTATCCCTTCTCTGATTACATACAGCACTACGTCAGCTTCGATATCTTCTCCGTCATTCAAGCCACTACCGAGTAGTCACTTCGAGGATCGTGACATTCCCGCGAAAACTACTCGACAAGGTCCAGTGTTTCCTCATCTTCCTCTGAATGGTCTTTCTGTACCGACCCAGGAGCAAAGAGAAAAGGCAGCAAATCAACTAAGGGAATTTCAAGCAGCACAAATCCAAAAGTTGTTGCTAAAGAAGAAGCTTGCTCAAAGTGCTAACAGTGGTATATCTTCTCCAACTGCTACTTCAGCTCAGAGTATGACCTCTATTCAACCAAAGAAGGTGATGAGGCCGCCTCCTGGCTTTTCGCAACCTTCTGAATCTATTCTACCGACTCAGAATGATGACAATGGTGGATTTCTATCTAATAATGAAGTATTCCTTTCAAAACTGCTTGATGATGATGAGGACGACGGTGATAAGAAGGCTAGTGGTGTAAAGATGCCTATATCTTCTATTTACAATGAACCATCCATGTCACCTGAACCTCAGTCTTCTCTCAATCCAGCGGCAGCCCCATTTATTGGAAGTAAGATAGAGGAAGATCAGGTTACTTCTACAAACGTTTCAAAGATGAAGAAAGAAGATTCGTGGCAATCTAAACCAAGTGATGTATCGTTCAAGGATAACAGTCCTGCCAGTGGTGGTATCAAGGGAGTATACGGGGGTAGTGTTTGGTAGAACAAGGGGGTATTAGAATGCATTAACGTGACGTCGTCCTGTGCACTGAAAAGAGTTATGTTGGACTATCAAT
>Ga0214479_100050_pt1 | contig 65982 bp, 49 predicted proteins | sample M1_20Mar14CPVII9_5_FD_165054 | JGI IMG/M metagenome (GOLD analysis project Ga0214479, IMG submission 165054) | Marine eukaryotic communities from Monterey Bay, California, United States - M1_20Mar14CPVII9sort6BwellE14 | ecosystem: Environmental > Aquatic > Marine > Unclassified | place: USA... | reverse complement strand
CTTGATGGCCAAACACTGCCTGGAAGTTGGCAGAAATCGGAATCTGAGGCAAGAAATCTGCCAACATGGGGCTGTAAAAGTATGGCAGAGGGCCTTACAATCATGCTGGGAGTGTTCATCACTTTGTTATGCATCCATACAATGCCAATCAACCACTATTGTAGCAAGCCTATATCTCTGGGTGCCACTTGATGCCAAACACTGCCTGGAAAAGTTGTGAGAAAATCAAGACACCATTTCTTGGATACCACACAAAACCCCAGCGCCGTTCTGTTGGGGAACACCCTTTTTGACGTAGCGGAACCCAACCACTCGCTTATACTTTTGATAAAAGTTGCTTAACCCTAATGACATAAAGTAGGTTTCTGAGGATACTTGCCTCCGGTATCCTAAACTTGCCTCCACTATCCCAACTTAGAGAAAAAAAAAGAAAAATGCCAAAAGGACTCGAACTATGGTCGAAATTTGGCGAGTGATGTCATCGAACCACTCCGCCAACCAACCGACGAAATACCTACAAAAGCTGTAGTATATAAACACATTAAAAATTACCAGAAACCAAAGTAAGAAAACGGTATTCGGAGTCGTTGTGACAAATTGGGCGACAAATTGGGCGACGGACAGACATAGATCGATTTCTAATCAGGACTTATACAAAGTCCAAAGTATGTACCATAATTTCATTTCTTTTGTATATAAAATAGGGTGGCTGAGAACAATAGAATTATAGTAAATAAAGATGACAGTATTTCGTAAAAGATTAGTTGTTGCCTCTCTACCGCAATATACGCCTGCTTCTTCTCGTGGTATTGATATTGATGAAGAACGTGATGATTCTTTAGCTCATGATCACATGCTCGAATCTTTGCATAGTAGTGTTTCCGGCAAGAGACAGAATTTTTCTATACGGACTAAAAAGATTGTTGTACAACTTGCTTTTCTATTAGTTATTGTAGTAGGATTGTATTACTTCGGTTTCAATGGCAACTCAGAAATTGTCAATGAGGGGAATAAGGCAACTCAACCACCAATCAGTAGTGGTAGAAATTTAAAACCACCAGTTCATAATGGTTTGAAGACATCAGAATGGGAAAAATTTGATAGTTATGAGTTGAAACAGTACTTTGGTTGTAACCAACTATTCAAAACACCACGTCCACTCATCACAAAAAGGAATTGGGTATACTTTCGGGAGTTGTACAATCAGTACGTGAAACAAGAACAAAGTACCATTAATAATGTGGATACAACACACCAGGTGAGCGCAAAATCCTCTAACTTTCCAGTTTTGGGTGCATTCACTACAGATAAAGGACGTGGACTAGTTGCCTCTCGTGATATAAAAAGAGGTGAATTAATCTTTACAGGAACGAACAATACAATTGTATTTGATACCGGCCATAGTTGGAGAAAGTTTTTGTGGTACTTGTATCATGCTCCACCAACTCCTGATCATTACCCGGAAGGCTTTGCATGTGATATACGTGCTTGGAGCTGGATTCAAGCACTACCAAATGAAAAGGGATCGAAAATCGTTGTAGATATTGATGAAAGTAGTTTACTGAATCAACCATCCAAGGGTGAGAGGGCAAATATCCAATGTGGAAAGCTAAACGATAAGAATGCAGAGTGTGAATTAGATTATTACGCAAGAGTTGATATTAAGAAGGGTGATGAGATCCTGTGTCGGTACAGTGATTTTGCTGCTCAGGGTGGTTGGCAATCATTTGGACTTTGAGTGTTTAGTATGTATGAATATGAATGTGAAAAGCAGAATAATATGGGGAGGGGATAAGTAGATAAGATATACAAGTGATTAGACTTCGAGGTGCCACTTTTACCTTTTATATTTAGGAGGATATTTACTCTATCTACTGTTGACTACTGTCCACTTGCTACTCCACGCCCTCAAATTTCTTTCTACTTCTCACATGTTAACTACTATGTATTTGACACACTGACATTTAGATAATATCACCAGCCTTTTAGGCCAACCTCATCCCAATTGTTTTCATACATGGAATACTTTGTAATGATTTCTTCGTCTTTCATAATATCTTTTACTGCGTACATCTTTCTACTTGTTTCAGAGGCTGGCAGAGTATTCCCTGGCCTCCCATAGCCACTGTTCATGTATATGCTTATGTTAGGAGAAAAGACAAGATGAAGCTTTCCATCATCAAGTCTTTGAGTCCAAGGCCATTCGAGAATGTCACAAGCTTTAGAAAGGTTCAAGTTTTGGATCACAAGACAAAAGAAACGTGATGAGAGTAAAAGTTGCGGTTGCATTAACAATAAATTATACCTCACCTTGTTTCTTAGGAAGATTCAACACCAGTCGGCGGAAAGACATGGCATTGGGAAAAACAATATCGCTGTTACTATCTTCACCATCGTGCACAAGTTCTATTGACATTGAGGGTGTGATGTGATGTGATACATATGATGTGAGCAAATAGAAGATCAAGTAAGATACACAATCTTCAACAGTATATCATACAACATACCTCCTTTTTTGATATCGCGTGTTGCAAACAGTCCTCGACCCTTCCCATCAGAAAGTTTAGCATAGAACGGCGTTGGCTTATTATTACCGAGAGTATATCCTTGCGTTGGTGGAATAACGTCTTCAAAGTTTGCCGAGCTATCCACGTGCTGTTTGATTTTATCTTGTAAAAGTTGCCAATCCTCTAGAGTATAAAGAGCTCTTACATCTATATGTGATTTCTCTCCACACCCAAACCATTTCTTTGTATCCAATTTAGTGAAGTTTCCCAGTTATTTGGGAGTTTCTGTTGCTCATCATTTGATCGCAACACTGCTAATACTTCCGAGTCTTCCATGTGAAGTGGTTTTTCATTATCTGCATTGTTATTAGTTAAGCTACTAGACATGGTTGCTCCTCGTAGACTACCACTGTTGTTGACGCCGATAATATCATCATGCTGGCCGAGTTTAGTCAATGAATAGGCAAAGACAATACAAAGACAAAGGCAAACACGAAGAAGAGTACCACCGGAAAATAATAGAACGGAAACTAAATGCCTAGTGTTGCCCTTTCCTTGTTTGTATTCCACTACTACGTTTATTCATCTGCAACTTATCCATACCTCTAGGTCCGTATACACGTAGTGGGGAGGCAACTAGGTACTATCTACTATCAGAGACTGAGCTAGCTATGTCATGATAGCTATGTGGCGGCATGTTCATTTCTCACAGGATACCTTTCGAGGTACCTAGAAGCTGACTGCAAAAAATATTATTATTTGCAACTTGCCGCCATGGAGCTCAATTGCAATAATGCTCCATTCTAAAGCTCATAATTCATCATCCACCCTCTTCATATAATCACCCCCAACCAAAACAATGAAAGTAATTGCCGCTACACTCCTCACCCTATTGGCTGCTCCTCCTTCTGCAATTGCAACCAATCATCGTCGTCGTCTTGGTGCTGCTGCCGATGTTGCAGATATCGATAATCAATCATTTTCAATGGACTTGATTGGAGGTGCGGCAGCTGAGTATGATGATGACTCCAATCACCATGGTAAAAAGGTAAGTATCATTCTCACTTTAATTCGCGTAACATGTATGAACATATTGTCTAACATATCCTTCTCACTTGCAAAAGCTTAATGAAGAGAAGTCGACCGAGTTTCTTATGAATAATGAGGCTCCTACATCTACGCAAGTTAAAGACGAATCAGATGTAGAAGGTCTAGTTGTTGATGCTCTAATTATAGGCGGAGGATGGGCTGGAGTAAGTGCTGCCAAAGAACTAATGGATAATGGAGTTACCAACTTTCTTGTTTTAGAGGCGGAGGGTTATGTTGGTGGTAGATCTAAGACTTACAATATGGAAGATGGATCAATAAACCAGCATCCATTTGATGTCTTGAGTGAAAAAAACATTCCTTTAGAGGTTGGTTCTGAGTGGCTCTACGATGGAGGAGATATTGTTGATTATCTAAGATTTGAAACGAACCTTCTAGATAGAGTTGATATGAAGGACGAAAACGACTACTGGCTACCATTAGATCATAGTCAGTTTTATCGTCAATTCGAAGATGGGGGTGCAACAAGACTTTCTAAAGAAGAGAGTGATGAGCTGTACTCGAGTGTCCTTCAAAAGTTTAATAACTTTCGTTCTGGCTTGTCAGGTGATTATACTCTCCAGGATGCTTTAGACTTGTTCCTTGGCCAAGACCACCAAGGAGTTGATGAGCAGTATCTTCAGCTAGTCCTTGATGCCGCTACTAGTAAGTTGGGTTTGCCTATTTTAATTTGAGCATGTTTTTTATACATGTGGTTTTTCTAATCTACTACTACTTTCATGCTCGTAAAGTTGAATATGGATCGGATCTAGACATTTTTAAGTTCAAAAAGGAGTTGCGGTACTTCCATTCAGGTAAGCCAGAAGAATGTTATGCATGTATATATATAAATGGTAAGTCTCTGACAACTTCACATATTCATATCACTATATATTCATCAAAAATAGATAACATGTACTACCTTGGAAGAGTTGGAGTAGGGTTTGGAAACACTGTCCGAGCAGTTGCAGACGATTTCATGGACAAGATTGAAATGGAAGCTCAAGTTACATCTATAGACTATACTGACCCTGAGAACGTTAAGGTATCCTATACAAAGAATCAAATCAGGCACAATATCATTGCGAAATCAGTTTTAGTTACCGTAAGCCTGGGAGTTCTAAAGGCGAACACAATAAACTTTACTCCCCGTCTCCCCAAAGACAAGCAAGATGCAATTGCTGGGTTAAGCATGGGAACTGTAAATAAGGCAATAATGATCTGGGATGATGCTAACGTGGAGATACCCAACGAACAATGGTTTAGTTTGATCACACCAGAGTCCAACACTTCGGGACAATGGACGACCTTCTTAAACCCTACTCAGTACAAAGGCGGAGTTACAACAATAGTTGCTTGGATAGGTTAGTACCGCTCCTGTGTCAATCTCTTTCCTTTCTCTCTCTTATGTACATATCTTATGATTATACCTTTATTTCTTTGATTCTTCAGGCGGAGAAGATGCAACAAGAATGGAATCAAAGCCAAACGAATTAATCCTAGAGGAGGTAATGAGTCACTTGCAGGCAATCTATCCTACTTTGCCAGAGCCCGACAAAGCGTACATCTCGAAATGGGGCAAGGAGCAAAACTTCAAAGGCTCATATTCATCTCGTACATATGGACGTTCTCATTCTCAGGATTCATATCATCTTTCCAAGAAAGTTGGCCGTGTTTCATTTGCTGGTGAGGCTACTGCATATCCAAATTATGCAACCACCAAGGGCGCTTATGCCTCGGGTACAAGAGGAGCTAAAGAGATGATTGAAGTGTTGAACTTGGACTTGGCAAAGGAAGCATCATCCACTGTATTGTCCCCGGTAGAGAGCCCACCCACAGGACAGAATGCAAAGAAATGCTCTTTACAATCTCTCTTGTTGAGCATTATCAAAACAGGTACACTATCAGATGAATGTAGGTAATTATGGGCGAGTTAAGTAACTCCGAGTCGAAAAGTATGTGTAAATTTCCTTAAGTAGTATTTTGAATAAGAGGTATTAGGTAGTCTTGTTAATTATCAAACATTAGAATCTTAGTTATGACTTATATCATTCATGTCAACTACCTATCCCCATTATTTGCATAAAAAGATGTTTTCATTTATATGCCAAACACAACTTGGAAATAAGTCCTCGATTCTTCATCCTCTGTACATTATTTGATTTTAATAATATATTAACAACATTATTAAGAGATGGTTTCTTGAGCTTATCAATCAGCTTCTTCTTCTTGTTACTCCTTCTCTTGGACTTGGATGACTTCTCCTTGACAGACGTTGTTGGGATTGTTGTACTGTCGTTAAGCTTGTCGTCGTGAGGATGAAGAGAAGAGGATGTTGGTAAAACAGTAGTGGATGTGTTCACATTCTTACTACTACCCTTGACAGAAACATTCCTTGTATTGTATCGTTTATTACTAGTATTAGCAATATCTCTTCTACGTCGTTGTTGTTGTTTGGCATTATTTATAATTCGCTTTGCTTTTGTGGATGTTGATGATAGTTTTGCACAATGTGAAGCAGTAGGAGCAACAACTTGACGTACCGCCCTTCTTGCTGTTGGTAGTTGATTCTTCTTCTTCATTGGAGCCGCAGAAGTCGTGACTACTCGAGTACGAGATGAAGAATAATGACCATATTGACTAGTTGTTGTTTGTAACATATTATCTTCTTGTTTCAAAGTAGTAGTATCAGTGTTCAATAGTAGATCATTTTCTTCATTAAGAGGTAGCACTTTATTATTTGAGTCATCTAATGCCGTTGTAAAGTTGTCAGTATATCCACCATTGATCTCTTTGGTACACTCTCCGTCTCCTCCTCCTAATTTCACAACACTCAATCCATTATTATATCCCCCCGTACTAATAATAGTACTATTACCACAAGCATTATTGAATGATAAACTTAATCTACTCAATTTATCATTCATCAATTGTACACTATTATCAACTTTATTTTTGATATCTTGATATATATTCGTTATTACTTTCCCATCAGTAACATTGGAAGATAACGAAGATACTTCATCGTTATAACACAAGGGAGGGAAAGGTAGTATACTACCACATCCCGTCGTTGATGTTCCTGTTGTTGTTTTTGGTAAGTTATCATTAACTGTTGTACTCCAACGTACCTTACGTTTATTACTACTACTATCTTCATTAAAATTGTCATTAGTATTATCAATCAATGTATCATCACGAGGAGTATCTTCTCCACCTACAGTAAATGTTCCTATTGATACTAATGAATTATCATCATCGTCGTCTCTTTTCTCAATCATTGATGGTGGTGAATTATTATGACGACTTTCGTTGAGTGTAGTAGTACTAGCAATGGTTTTGCTCTTAGTAGCACTGACACCAATTGATCCTTGACGTTTCAAGCTTTTGGTAGTAGTAGATCGTACCACTTCTGTAGAATTATTGTTACTTGGTTTTTGTACCCTATGACTTTTGATAATCTTGTTATTAATAGTTGTAGAACCACGCATACGTGATAATGGATCTATATTCCTTACCATTATATATATAATATTTTGATATAAGTATCTTGAGTTGCTGCAATTTGCAATGAGATAAAAGATACGGTGTTGTTCACCAGGGGTATCCTTATCGGATAGTAGCACGTGTAGACTTTTAGATTAGTACAGATTAGGTATTGAGTAGGATGAAGTACCTATAATACAAAAGAGAATATAACCTAGACTAAACTATCAGCATTAATTGGCGTTATCGACTTGACTCGAGTAATTTCATCATTTCATCCAACGCCTCACGAAAATTGAGTGTGAGCGATAGCTTTCTAAGGATACCCAAATGAACTTGCCGCCACATGCCGATGGGAGGGTGCCTACATGTCTAGCGCCATAGCGTCCAATCGGATTGAAGGAGTCTGGATATGAAGTAGTTATATGTATTAGGAGTATTATCGTCTCTAAAAGTTATTAGCTTCAGTAGTATAACCAAATAACAATATTATGACTACTTTAACAATACCCACCGAACAAACAGGAGCAACAACAACATCACCTCAATCAATAAAAACAATGTCACCGCCTTCATCACCACCATCTACAGCAACAACTAAAGCATCAATGCCACAACAAAATAGTATTGAACATCGGAGTGATACTATAGCTGTTAGTAATTCACCCGCTACTGCTCAGTTGGTATCATCATCTCAACAACAGAGGGAGGGTCCTCCTTTATCCACTAATAATAGTAGTACTACTCTAAAAGCTACTGTAACTACTGTTAACAACAACACATCACCTACTTTAGCAATTGGCAATAAGCAGCAACAACAGTCAGTTGAAACAACAAAGAGTAGTTCATCAGAAGTAAAGAAAAAACAAAGTAAGCAATTAACAAAGGCACAGAATTATGTATTAGCTTCCAAGTTGGCACATGCACAGCAGTTACAACAGCAAAACCAACCACGACATACCCGATCTAAATCACAGAGTAGTCAGCCACTTCAACAACAAAAGTCCGGTCAATCCCAGCCTACTACTACTAGTAATAAACCACGGAAGCAACGTATAATAACACCCCAAATGATAGCACGTCGACCTATCGAAACTAAGGGTACCATGATGCGTTCCTCTCATCCTTCTACTAAAACCAGCTCTCATTCTGAAACCAGTAGAGGTGGTGGTAATTGTGGTGATTCACTAGCCGAAAGTGTCGAAACAGATATCACTGAACAAATTACGAATAATAAATCATCAATTGCAAAACGTCGTAAAGAAGAAAAGATGAGGATGAAAAAGTATGTTCCTACGTTGGATAAGGTTGATACTTTTGATAATACTTTGGATAATGATGATGTTGAGAATGATGGTGATGTTACCAACACCAATGGTATTGGTAGTAGTGTCAATAGTAAGGGTGGAGATAGTAATAGCAGCAAGGGAGAAAGAAAGTTTATGAAAAGTTTATTTGCAAAGAAGGCGGCTGCCGAGCAACAAAAGAAGAAAGAGAATGATAAACGATTTGATAAGGCAGTTACTTCTGCTGCCAAGTTATCAAAAGAGACCAACAAGAAGAAGTTGGTTAGTAAGAAGTCTAGTTTGGTAACTGTTGCTGATTATCCGTTGGATACTACTGATAAGGAGAAGGATGCAGCTGCAGCAGAGAGTAAGGACGATACAAGTGGCAACAACAATGGGGATCGGGAGGATCAAGTGGAAGAAGATGGTATCAACAATATGGAATCAAAGGATAGTCTCAAAACAGAGGGTAGCTTTACATTACTTGATATTAAGTCACCTGGAGTACAGCACCCTACAGGATTGACAACTTCATCACCAGTGAATAATAATAAGAAAGAAGCTGTTGAGATTGTATCACCAGAGAAGAAGTCAGAAGAGAAGAAGATGGTGGAAGAGTCTACTACTACCGAAGGGCGGAAGAAGGATAAGGAAGAGGCAGCTCAAGCGAAGAAGAAGGATATCAAACCAATACGATCTCCTCGATCATCTCCTCGATCGGTATCATCCAAGAAATCTAATAAATCAACTTCTTCCTCCTCTGCCAAGGCAAAGAAGAAGAAAGATGGACCCTCTACTACTCGAGCTACTACTACAACAACATCAAATATTGATTCAAAGATTGAACAGAGTAACTCCCGAGTTGGATCACTCAAGAAGGAGTTGTTATTATTAGCACGTCCAGGTATGGATGATGATGAACAGAAGAAGGATAAAGGTGTTATTGAAACTTATTCACAAGTTGAAAAGGATTCAGAAGTTGATTCAAGATGGGCGCCGGGAAGTGTTACCAGTAACTCATCTAGTATTAGTAGCAAAGGTAATATGCAGATCAAAAAGAAGACAGTCGAGGCTACTACTTCCAATACTGCCGCTATCAGTAAGAAGAAGAAGACCAAGGTGAAGAAGAATAAACGACTTGGTAATAATAAGAAGAAATCATTCCTGGGTAAGAAATCCAAGGTTATTGAGGAGGAAAGTGAATATGTCTCGTATGCAGAAGAGGAGAGAGATGATGTTGCGGCTGATGTAGACCGAGACGAGGAAGAGGATATTGATGACATTTATGAAAGAGATGGACCAAGTCAACCTAATAGAAGGCAACGACGACCACCCGCAAGTCCTGCCACCGAACGTGCCACCACAGAAAGGCAGACTACCACTAAGAAGAAGCAACCAAATCATGTCGAGGAGGAAGAAGAATCAGCAGAATCAATCTCCATGAAGTCTACACTAAGTGATGCCGACTTTTTTTCTGTCGAGTCACCAATAACAACCGATTCAGAAGCATTCAATTACAAGCCTGGTGTATTCAAACGTACCGCGTCACTTGTTAAGAATCCTGCATTGACATTACGTCATCGTGCTACTACTACTCGAGATGGCAAGGCTGATGAACAGTTGATGAAACGGATGAAACATGGTCGACATGTTGCTCGTGTGGACAATCGTAAGAAGGAGCGTGCACATCGTTTACCACCACCAGCAAAGATTCACAAGAAGAAGCATCAGAAGGAGAAGAAGGATGATGACACTGATATCAAGTCGGAGGAGATGGATCAAGTTCAACAACTGTTAGCTCAAGATGATACCATTCAAATTGAAAAGGTGGTAGTTCAGGATGATACACTTGAAGAGACCGACAAAGATGTGGTGGTCGTAGACAATGAGATCATTGAAGTCGACAATGGCATCATCGATGAAAAGGCTCATGATGTTGCATGTGGTGCCAATTCACTAATTGAAGAGACTGATGTCATGTTGGAACCATCGAATGCAATCGAGTTTCAAGAACATCAATATCAAGTACGATTCCAAGCATCAGGGATTAGTGTTGACTCATCTACTCAAAGGAGAATGAATGAGCATTTGAACCCCACGCCTAAGGCTCCACCTTCTGTGATTCGTACAGTATCATCAGCGGGAATGATATCAGCAGCTCCATCGAAAGAGATTGCAACACAAACTAGTGCCGATCAAAATGTTGATCTTGTGGATGTCAATCCTGTTGTTACTTTGACTGAGAGCAATATTGGTAGTACGAGGAGGAATGTATCCACTGCAAATACAAGCAGCAGTGAGGTTGGTTCCTTTAGTCACATGATGGAGTCAATGGGCCTTTTTGGGGCTCAAGTATGCCTAGGGTCATCCAAATTCATGGTCAACTGTGCTGATAGTTGTAGTGACAATCCCAAGGGACCAAAGAAGGCAGCAGAAAGGCTAGTATCGATTGATAGTGATGTAGTAGATCGACTATCACCTCGATCAGCAGAGCCTCGGGGATGTGGAATTATGGCTTCGAACAAAGATCCTGAACAGGAAGCTGCTGGTATCTTTACACGAGCATTGGCAATTGCTCTGAAGAGCCATTGTCAGCCGGATGGAGGCGGAGGACTTGATGAATCAGCTAGATCAGTAGGGGTAATGCCAAAGCAACACTATAATGAGTATGATGAGTATGATGAAGAAGACGATCAAGTTTCATTGCCACAGCAACGGAATCATCGTCATGTAAAGAAGCAACGTCACAAGCCAGACAGTAGCAATACCATTTATGCTGAAAGTATTGATGGTAGATTCGTTCCGATGAATCAACACAAGAGGAAGAAACGTGTACCAAGAAACATTGCTGTCAAAGGACCTAAAACTAAGAAGCAAACTCATCATCGTGGTCAGGAGATGTTGCAGCAACATCACGAGGAGGAATCTGAAGAATCGTCTGCACCACAAGATCAGAGAAAGGGATATGAGGAGACAATTGAGTTAACAAGGACAACTAGTAGCAAGGGAAAGAAGAAGGGGATTAAAGGATTCCTCAACAAGCTGTCGAAGGTTCGGTTGGGACTGTTGTATGAAGTGTGAGAAGAAACAAGACATGTTATTATATGTATGTTGTGATGTCTGTGTAATGTAATAGTATAAACAAATGTGATCAGTTGTGAACCATCTGTCTTCCCAACGGCATCCTAGTTTCTACCTTGCTTATTCATCTCAACATAAAGATTTAGCATGACATGTACACTATCGATCAACGAGTCATCATCGTATACAGGTATGCCAAGTAGCATACACATACATTTTGCGTATTGTTCAACACTAAGGTCAATGTCTGCAGTCGGAATCTCAAGAGTTCCATTCCTAAGCTCCTCATTGATATCTTTCGGCCATGCAAGAAGTAGCTCCTGTACATTTGGCATTTTGTTACTGTACTTGACGTCGGGTTTAGGCTTCTGCTTGTTTGCATGGTCCTCTGCATGAATCTCCTCAATACTTTGAATCCACTGATTGATCTCATTTGTATGTTGTTTAACATCGCTAATACTTCGTACAGCATTGTTTGTCTTACCACGACCCGAGTTTCTCAACTGCAACTCAAGAACTGCAGGATTACTTTGTTTGGATGGGATGGCTTCATCTAAAATAATTGTCCCAACACCATCATCAACGCCATCAGGTCGTGGAATCTTTACCATCGGGTCTGGTTCTCCTACCGAGCAAACATATGGCGGCATGAAGCATTGTAGAGGCGTGTTAATCTCAAGTTCCACCGGTTCATAGGCATCAATGTAGGTAAAGAGTTCTTTGATCTCGTCCGATACTGGAAGTTTACACTTCCCACTATCGTAGAAATTGCAATTTTGCTAAGAAAATTTCGAGCGCCCATTTTGTTAGTGGGTTACTTAGTGAAGTAGACGTGGTCATAACTTTATAACCAGACCTCGTATGACGAATCTAAAGATAGGTAGCGTATTCTACATCTTCTTGCGATGTCAGATATATAGCGTCGTCCAACTTTAGAGATATGGTTTGTAAACTACGTACAATTTAAAGTAGTAGGTAGGCAAAAATGACATGTGATATGTGTCGCTCTATTTGTACATGTTATTCTATCTCTACAGTCGTCTAATTGCTATCCAATGCTCTATCTAATGTATATTTAAGTCCATACGTCGTCATTGGTTCGTTTGCTGTGTTCTATTATGTTTGTATCGATAGTGTATATTGTCCATTGTTGTTGTATGTTATTATTGTTGTTGTTGTTGTTGTATATGTTGTTGTTCATTCGTTGTGCGTTTTACTTCTTCTTTGTATTCTTATTCATGTAGTGTTCTCGTTGGTATTCAAAAAGCTCACAAAGTTTGTCCGATTGTGGTACGATGTCCATCACTTGTTCAACAGTCAACTCTCGAGATAGATCTTTGGTTGTTAATATTTTGTGCTCGTCTGTCTTCAATAGATCCTTCTTTTCTTGGAACTTGTAACAGCCTTTACCAGTGAGTGGTTTTGCTAAGGCGATTCCTCTCTCCTTAATCTCGGCATCGATGTGTTCGTTGTGACCTCGATTGGCATATAAGATACCCAGTGTAATCTTTCCTCCCATCTGAGCAGTGACTACCATCCCATTCGTATTCTCCTCAGCCTTGGTCGGTCGTCGAGCCTTCTTGATACCAGCCTCGTATAGATCAATCTCCGCCTCGATCTCTTTGGCACTGGCTTTATTGGCACTCGTTGTCAAGTCGGCGATGAGTTTCTTCCGTTTATCAGGACCAATCACCTCGAGTGCCTCGTGACTTCGAATGCTGAACATTTTCATGTACTCTGCCATTCCATTCACTCGTTCAGCATCCTTGACACGAGTAATCTTTGCTCTCTTGGCATTGCAAGTACTACAACCAGATCCATCACAATCAGTACAAGATACTCGATCACGTTTATCCTTGACAGACTGTTGATTGAATGGTCTCATGATAGTAGAATGTGTGATACCTCGGGATGTACGATGATTCTCCTTGATACCCGTTCTTGAAATAATGTTGAGAGTTTGAACATAGCTCTCTACTATTTGTGTCTGAGGTAGATGAGGTATGATTATTGCATGTATTGCATCCAGAAGTCGTGAATAGTCTACATCGCCCCAAGTCTTCTTGTCAAATATATTAACCAATTCATCTGCTGCGGCCCACTGCCATAGAAGACCTTCATGGTCTCGAATGAACTTGTCGTCGCAAATCTTCTGTACATCGAAGCCGTCTCTTTTGAGGAGGTAATCTAAGCACTCGCGTGTATCAATCTCGACTGTCTTGTTTGATGCATCATGATATTCAAGTTGAATCGTCTCCGATGGGAAGTTGTATCCATCCATATCGCCACCGCCATCGACATGTGCCAAGCATTTCAAGAACAGACGAGCTAGTATTGGATTGCCAGCAATAAGATACACCATCATCTTCTCGTTCCTCCAAGTATCCTCGATCATTCTATTGAATACGCCAATACACTCGTCGAAGAATACCTTCGGTAGGTGTCGGAAGAACTCGATACCGCCATTTGATACGTCTCCTAGCTCGGGTAGGTTTTTGATCGACTCGCGGTACTCTTGAAACTCGTCAGCAGCCTCCCAGCTAAGCTTCACTCTATCCGTATCATTATCTCCACGCAAGTCCAAGAGTTTCTTCTTGAGGATAAATATCCTCTCCGGCCAAAGGCGAGCACCATAGCTACCTGGGAATAAGGGATCTTCTCGCTTGGTGATCTGGAATGCATTGTTTAGGAAAGCCTTGTCAAATGCAAGAAAGAATTTACACTCGCAGAGAAAGAGTGGCTCTCCATTTGGATCGCCTGTTGCCTTGGTCTTCATCAATGCTAATGTATCAACAGCTAACGTCTTGATATATGACTTGACATCCTTCGATTGTGCTATTGCAACACAAGTGAAGTATATGACATGCCATTTGTCTTCGAGGATCCTTGCAGCTCTGACACTTGATTCCCATCGGCACCAGTTCGCCTCCAAGATGTTCTTATTGAACTTGGAGTATTCTTCTAGAGCATCAATATCTAATTCAGTCATATCTTTTGTGATTTGTCGAGAGCACGGAGAGAGTTCTTGGCAGCTTCTTGCTCCCACTTCAAGTCGGTAGCGAGCTTGTGAATTACCATTCTTGTAATATGTTCCGATAATCTAATAGAATCAGACTCTCCACGCACTAACCTGAGTACTCTCATTGACAAGTACAATAGTTGATTGAACGAGTTTTGTTTGACGCCTACATCTCCAAAAGTACCCTTGCTTGGTCGTTCAGCACTCTTGTTAAGGCCATGGATAGTACAGTTGATCCACCTCGCGGTCTCCTTGTCTAGTACACCGATCTCAACTAGACGACCGTATAACCTATCGACAGCTCCGCCTCCGCCTTTGTCACCCGAGATACCCGTTATTTTGAAGTTTGGGCATAGCAGACGTAATCTCTCAAGAGACTTGGCGATTCCATCCGAGGCTTCAATCGTCTTGTGTCCACCCATATCCAAGTCGATACAGAAGTATTCAACTGTCATGTTGCCTTCTGCATCATAAGAGGCATATGCAACTACCTTGGCTAACGATGTCATTCTGTTTCTACGCCCATGATCGCTTGCGACGCATCCACTTTCGCAGCCGCTTTCATTTAACTCATGACATTGAACTATAAAACAATCTACTCCGAGTAGCATGTCCCATATTCTAATCATCTCTTGACTTGGAGTACACTTGCCTAGCCAACCTTGTTTGAGGACGAGCTCAATCTCATCAACTACTACCTGTAGAGTACCTGCAATAACCATCTGAGTACCTTCGTCTGATCCACCACTATTATGCTGTGCAAATGCGGTTAGTTTACGCATCGACTCTGCACTAAACCTGCATCGCTCTCCACTCAACAGCTTCTTCAACTTCTTTACAATAGACGAGTCACTCATCAGCCGTGCCAAATGACTGGCTGAGTATGATACTGCACCGCTAGGCACGAATAGTTGCACGGCTCCAAACGTTTCTACATGATACTTTTTAGCACATCTCTTTCTCCTCGATTCTTCTGTATCGGTATACGTCAATGGTAGTAAATTGGAAACGAGATCATCAAGGCATATCACGGTATTTGGTTTGAGCATGATTTGTTTGCATGCTCTGCCATTGATTATACTCAGCAGCTGTACAATACGATCATCGGCGAACTCCTCCATCTCGTCTACACTATCATCGACTTCGTTTTGATCTGATTGATCCAATTCGATAGGTTGCTCGGCAGCTTGTTGTTTTTGTAGTTTGCGGATCTTTGATTGTGTCTTTGCTTTATCCGATAACATTAATGATAATACTTCCTTCTCGTGTTTGATTTGTAATGTTTGTCGTGTCATTTTATTTTGTAATATTTCAATTGTATTATCACTACTATCCTTTGCAATGATATTCTCTCGTTCTCTAAACTTCTGCCTTAATACTACTCGTGCCGCTGCCAATGCCTCCTCTGCTTCCGTAACTTCGTAATTGGCAATGTCAATAGCAGATAATACTTTCTGCTTCTTATTAGATTCATTCTCTTTCTTCTTTGCTTCTCGATCTTCTTTCTTCTTGGACTGTTCTTCAATATCGGCTGTTAGCTTGGATGTAATATCCTTGGTGAGTCCAACGTCTAATGTAGATAACTGCTTGATTTGCTTAGCATGTTGTAAATTCTTAATGCATCCGAGCATTGTTTGCATCGATCGATTGCCCTCTGTTGGCTTAATTCTTCGTGCATAAAGAACACACTCGGACTTTATACCATTCTTATTGAAATTATAATCCGTGTAGGCCAATACAGATACGTATTCACCTCTGCCTTCTGCAAATGCTGAAGAAACCAATGTAACAACATCGATTGATATACTATCATTGTCGTCAGCGTCGACTGCAACTGATAGAAGCTTCCCAACAGCGTCGGCGTCGAACAACTTATCACGATTAGATTTCGTCGACAGCAATGCAGCAACAGCCTGTCTAGTGACAAGCTGTGTTGCTTTAGGCATGTTGTAGAGATGTCAAGGTATGATATTGGGTGTTGTTGTAAAGTGTTGATAGATATTGTAGTATGGTTGATGGCCGTCATTTTTTTGACTGAAAATCGCCGAAACATCACCTCACTTCTCACCTCTATATATCGACTTCTGATATATATCAATACTCCACCAACTACCCCCGTCTTCTCCATAACAACACCAACACATACCAACCATAAAATATTGCAATACATTGTAGTATCGTTGCAATAACTAGCTAACTAGGACGATACGACGTGATATATCATATAACCGACCGATACACAACTAGAATGTCGATATAACATTGATTTGTATACCAATAGAAGGTATCATATCCATCATACACGATATGAGAAGTAGGGTGTTGATTGGGGCACTTGTTTGATGGCTGCAACATCAATATCGGTGGGCATATAGATTGACGTCTCAATCGGCCGATTTGGCCATCTATATAAATTGAAAAGCTCATAATTTACAAACTATATCTTTAAAGTTGGACGGCGTTGCAGATCTGAAACCGCAAGAAGAAGGAGATATCAATACATCTATTAGACGACGACAAAGGACATTTCTAAATTCCCCGTATATTCCACGCGTTAAATTTTTTTCTTAGCGATTTCCAAATCCCACGATAGTGGGAAGTGTAAAGTTGACTGTCATCTACGACTGCTTTAGCATTGGCATTGTTTACAGGTGAAGATGTACTGTCATTGGCATTTTTACTAGAAGCATTGGATGCCGGTGAATACATTGACGGAAGTTGGATGCTTCTTCTTTGTTTTAGACTAGCACCAGACTGATGAGAGGATGAATCATCGTCTTCTAAACCAAACCGATTCATATTGTAAGTTGTTGCTGAGAACTAGACTACCTCTTTGGATACCAAGAGAATTATTGAGACGAAGGGGCTGCAAGCTGACGATGTTGTGCTTGGTTGGGTGAGATGAGAAAGTAATGGAGTGAGATGAAAATGAGAGTTCGAGTTCGAGTGGTCAAGAAAATAACAGTCAATATTTTTGATACTTATACTTACTACTTATACTTACGACTATCCGCCCTTAAGTTAGAATGCATAAGATATAGTTTACTCGGACAACCAAATATACTAAGATTGTTAGCAGGCTATCGGAGTATGGTGTATGCCGCTGTTATATGTCACTGTACTTTACATTATTAGAAAACATTACACTCTCTTCCTCGACATATACAACTCTGCACATGAACACATATAATAACAACTCCACAACTCATCGGCCATAAAAACACTCTAGCTCCTACGCCACCATCTCCTTTTCCCGTCGTCCTTACCTATCTTGTCTTCAACCGCAGCATACCAGGCCATAACATTCAATCCATCAGTTAGTAATTTCCCCCTCTCATATTCCAATTGACGCTGAGCTTCTTGCAGTTGAAGCTTGTCACGCTCCAACACTATCCTATCTTGATTTAGGCGAAGTTTCTGCTCAAATAACTCGTCTGGTTGCACATCTTGCTGATACTCCATCCCACCTTTCTTCCCAGAAAACTTTCCTTTTATACTAGTATATACTCGATGTAGACGTGTCTTAATGTTGTGTTTTCCAAGGGTATCATTAGCCGATGTTAGGCTGGGTTTGCTTCGTACTTCACCCTCACGAAACGACCTTCTCGCCTTATTTGTCACTCGATTCCACATGACCTTCACTGATCGTAATGCATAAACGAGGTATCGAAGAGCTCCCGTTGCAGCATTTCCACATTCATGTCTGTATTTACTTTGCCTTGCAGCTCGAACTAAGACACCTTGTAGGGCATAAAATGCGGCAACGAGGGATATCTGAAATGCCTTGATTGTTCGTTTGGCGACACCTTCTTGTACTTTCATTTTGGATTGTGGAAAGATATACCCAAAACAGCTCTTCAACACAGATCCTGTTTCTTTTAGACATGCTCGAGTATCAGTGTCATTCATGATCATATCCAATACTGTCATTACTCCGTAAAACAAAGCCGCCCCAAACAGAAACACGGAAGATAAGAGATGTGCCAAGGGTGCAAGGGCAAGGGATAATACTGACGCATCTTCCCTTGGTTGTAAAGGTAGGTAAGTCGTTGATAGAAATGTCTGCAGAGAGGCCTTTGAATTGCTGGTCGTATCCCTTTGTGATATGGCAACACTTTCGTCCAACCCCGGGGATGAAGTGACAAATGCAATCATTTGGTGCAGCTTTGCCAGTTGAATATCTAATTGATGTGATGACTCCGTCTCATTAACTGATAATAATTCCCCTTCAGATGCTTTACTATTGCCATCATCATCATTATCACCGTTTGTGGATAGATTGGAAAGTATAATTGAGGCTGCATCAATATCATCATCTCCATTAGTACCATCATCTATCTCACTCTCATCAAATGTCTCGTTCTCATGCACCATTGTCGCCATCTGATGCATTTCCTTTTCTACTTCATATTCATTCATGGCCTTCTCAATTGCTTCAGAACTGCTAACTACAATCCTATGCTGCTCCTGTCGTTTTTGTCTTTGTATTCTTCGTATCTTCAATTGTTCCTCAAGCAAAGCTCGTTGGAACATTTCTACTTTATCATATTCTTCATCACTCAACATATCATCTTCAATATTCATTACGTCATCTTCTGATGGGTACACCCCCTTAATTTTAGACAAACGTAATTGTTCGGATAACCTGGCTTGTTGAAACAGATCCGCCATCTTTGACACTGTATTCTCATTATCAGCCAAAAACTTTGGTTGTTCATTTATTCCTTTGGTATTCTTTGAAAGACGTAGCTGTTCAGATAATCGCGCCTGTTGGAAACCTTCCATAACTCTGCGCTTATCTTCAGGAGTTGGTAAAGTAGGCAGAAGAGCTTCTAATAATTCTACATCATCATTATCATTCGTTGTTGTATTGACTCCATATGGTAGATGGAATTTATCAAACCATGAGACATGCAATGATGTTGGTCTTCTTGTATGTGATGTGTAGTACCTTTGATGAATAGTAGTTCGTTGAGGTGATAGTATCATACTACTTGAGAATGATACTGTTTGTTTCTTCGGCGCAAAACCGACAACAACGGTGGCATACATTATCAATATATTTAACAAAGATGGTACAACCGAACAATAAGAAGAAATTATTATACTTGAAAAGTTTAGTCGTCGGCGGCTCAACCTCCTACTTCGACCAAATGATTTCATGATATTATGCATCATCTATGTGGTATTGACTTTGCTCTATTCATTCATGTGCACCGTATTCATTGTTGTAAACATCAACCTCATGAAAGCATCAACTCTAGAGATATCAGCCATTTTGCCTGGCCTACTCAGTAAAAATTCTCAATCTCACCAATTCTCAATTCTCGGACAGCAAGAGGTATCCTTTAATGATTCTTGCCCCTTCTGGTCGGCCTCTACTTGTCTCTCGAAGACTATTTACTACTCATACATATTATGAAGAGCAGTAAATGAAGAGGGTCCTCTCAAACCAATATATGTATTCTATTCTTAGTTAAATTGTCATAAAGATACCCCGAAAGTTATCTGTGTGTCAAAATAAAGTGAAGGTATTAACTTAACAAGGAATTGCAACTACTCATAGTGAATAAAGTGCTTCTTTGCTTTGTATTGAGTCTTCTTCATTTGATGGGAGCTAATTATATGATTTGTTTTGCTAAGTAATGTGACTTTGAAACAATGTCTCCAACCCTGCAGAAATATCCAAGAGTATGCAAAACTCCGAATCCGAACATACTTTTTGTATATTCGTCATATCACACCTACTCCCTTGCCGAAACAAAGTCTCTCAAAGCACTCAATGCTTTCTTAGCAACTGGAGCTCTAGCATTCTCAATTCTCTCATCCATAACTTCTCTATATCTTGTAAATCGTTCTTCTCTATTCATATCTGGTGTATACACACTATCACTTTCCAATACTATATCTAAATCATTTAGTTGTTGAAGTAGGAAGTCTTCGTTCGATTGTAGTAATTCAGAAACTGCATAATCATCTGATAAACACATTAGTAAATCAGTAGTTATTTCCTTCATTCTCATTTGACGAGGTGATACTTGTCCTCCGGGTGTAGGTTGTGTTTGTTGTTTACGATCATCATCTGCTAGGATACCAAAGCCACCCTTTGTTTTTATCTTAGCACCTGGTTGGAATGGATTGAAACCATCAAATTCATCATCGTTATTACTATTATTACTCTCGCCTGAAAACAGTGGTGAATTTGCAAGTGATGTTGTACTACTCGATATTGTTGATGTTGATGATGAATGTTCTATTATCATGTGATTGTGATGTTGTTTCTTCATTGGAGTTGATGATATCGGCATAACAAAACCGGTAACATTGGATACACTGATAAACCATATACCGATAATGAATATAACGAATGAAATCATCTTGATTGTGTATGTGATTTGCTGCCGCCGCACCTACCAATAGAAGTTGAAGTCAATGATTTTGTTTGATTTCCCATCTAAAGAGTTTTCTACTTCATGAAAACTAGTGGTGTTAGTTGTTTGTTGTTATCTATAAACTGTTGTCAAAGTTGGCTTTGTGCGCTTCCTACATACTATCGCATGAATATCTTCTACAAAGCATATAAAGAAGACTATTAATGGTGCTAGATTCGGCGGTGGCGGCGGCGCGTTAGTTATTTACATTGCAGTAAGCGGTACCTGGTCTGAAAAATTACATGCACCTTCCTTATTATCCATCACATATTATATTATGACAACTATCAGCCCTACTCCATCTCCAATATCAGTAGAACATACATCGCTCTACTCTTCAATTACACCATTTAGCTACCTTTTATTCCTTGCTTCTTCTTTACTCCTATTTCTAGGTAAGTTTGGTGATTAGAAAACGTTGTGCTTATCATATGAATTTACTAATTGCAATTCTTTCTCTCCTCTCGACTACAATTCATATCGTACTCCAATATCATTAACAAGGCTATCTTATACTGCCGAGAGGAATAAAAGCTCACTATTTTGGATTTTCGCGAAAACGATATCGTCGACAGCAGAGGAGACAAGCTTCTTACTCTTTGCAATCTCCCGATGGTAGTAGAAGAATTCATAACGGCAATAGTAGTCAGCGAGGATGGAATAATAATCACAACACAAATGGTACTAGAAAAACACAGCAGCAATCTAATGATGTATTGGAAACATTATATGCACAATCACATAGTTTTAGTCCACAAGATCAACTTATTTCACCTGTGTCTGAAGTAACAAAGTCAGATATATTATCATCACAAGCTTCTGCTATGCACGATGATGTTTTTAGTGGATTGTCAGATAGACGAGATGTTGAACAACCACCAACAATCCAGCTGTCTCTTCCTGAAGAATTAAAGGAGAAACTGAAACAACCTCCAGGCATTAAGCTCATAGCACACGGTACTAAATGCAAGCCGAGACCTGTTTGGATTACTCTGCATTGTGCTAGTATAGATCAACAACAATCTCCAGAGTTGAAAGAGTATTATAATTGTCTAACTTGGAGAGCAGAGATTAAGAGTAATAGCGCTACAAGCAAGAAGAAGTTAGGTAATCTGAGAAATGTCGAACTAAATGATATAATTGGAATAGAGTTGGGTAAGAGGAGCACAGCACTCAGAAGACCCCAAACGACTAACAATGTGAAGGAAAATGATTGCTTTAGTCTATTAACAAAAACGGGAACCTTAGATTTGCAGGTAGTTGGTATTGATAGCTCAACAGCTGAAGAGGTTAGAGCAGCATTCATCACTTGTCTTGCATTATCAATGATTGCATCAAAGAGAGTAAACAATCTACCTTCTTCTCCATCAGCGGCACCATCACTACAATCTCAATTAGATCGGTTGAAGGGAGGGTCATCCCAAACAACTGACGAAAGAACAATATACTCTGGCATACTAAGTGAAGCGATAACAACTGTTAGCTTTTAGGTATCTATCGAGGAGAGCATAAAATTGGTATCTCAAAGTTGTACTATATCAAAACAAAAATGACCATTTATATTACATACGTTATTGGCAAGGTAAACATTAAACAACTTTCTTCTTATCGACTGAAAGTAATGCAGTAGCAGCCTCTTGTTCCAACTCTTTCAACGCCAAACACACAGCAGTAGCAGGGCCCACAAATGGAGTAAGCACTGCAGCTTTTAACGCTTTCTTTTCACATTGATAGGCAAGGAAGATTAGTATACCAATGTATAAAACTCCTGTATCTATTGTCATAAACGCCACGGAAGGTCCTGCCTCTGTCCATATGTCACGCCATAAACTATCTAATGCAAATCCATATGATTGATAACCAATGTAAACAAGAGAATACCAAAAGATGAATCCAACTATTGCCAATAAAGAATATGAATTTTGAATGATATTATTACTTTTTGTAATGTTTTGATGGGTTGCTTCCAATGTAGATGATTTGTCTGTGAATAAAAGCAATCCACTTAAGGCAATGATGGGGCCTCCGAGTATTCCAGCACTGCATGTCCACAAGTAATTGTCAGTCGGTACAGTGAACACAAGATATGTTAGAATAACTCCTGGCAATGCTAGTGCTGTTCCTCCAATAACTCTGCTTTTGGTAACTGGAACACCAAATTGTGGACCGCCGAGCATATAACTTGGATTGAAGACTAATGGAAACATAACCGATACACCAAAGAGTTGATATAACAAACCAAGTACTGTAGGATAACGAACAGGACCTCGGGCTCCTTTCCTTCCCGCTGCACTAACACTCAATAAAGTTGCCGGAAAGGATACAACAATTACGCCTCCCCAAGTTAGTATACCAGCTGGGTATGTATTTCTAAGCTCTAATAAAAACTGAGTGATGAGGCATACCAAAACATTAAATGCCCCGAGTCCAAGTAGAGGTTGATATTCGTGATAATCAGTCTTTTGTGCAAAGTCCTTTGCTGAATACTCAGTACATGCACCCAATATAGGCTCGAAGGCAGGACACTTATCTCATTGACTTTTATGAACGCCCATGCTCCTAAAGCAAATGATGTTAATGCATATACGATTGTTCTTATGTGGATTCCCCTGCTAATTGCAGGACTCTTTGTATCATCAGGCAAACACATATCTTTGAAGTGATATTAATTCTTCTCTAAACAATGATAGTTATGTGACGATCACTTATCTTCTTCTGAGCGAACAGACTATACTTGATAGACTACCTAACAATTATTCCGCCGCCTATATTCAATTGCAATTGAAGTGATATACTATTCTTCTTCTCGATAAGTGGGAGATATGCAAAAATACATCGTCATCGATTATGTAGTGGTGGTCATTTATTTATTTATTAGATATATGTAGTGGTGGTCATTTATTTATTTATTAGATATGCAAAGGTACTAAAAGCTGAAATTATTGACAGATACCTAAATATTTATATGTATCTTTTGCATTGCTGAGTTGGCATTGCAAAGATTTGCATTGCATTGCTAATATTGCAACTTGCAGTAGAGTAGAAGAATAGTAATAATATGAGATCAACTACCATTCTATATGTATCAACAGTATGCAGCATCGGCTTCACAGCCAGCGCATTTGATGCTACCACTTTGTTCCAACCACCAAAACCAGCAGTAAAAGATGTACAATCTAAAATGCCAATGTTCGAATATCTCAAGTTCGATAAAAATCCCAGGTTTAATGTATTGGCTAAGACAGAGCAATACGTTGCTACACAAACTGTTGGTAATATGAGTGAAGATTGGTATGCCGATGATTGTAAGTTTGTGCACTTTGGAATCATTTATATGAATGATATGAAATTATGATATGATATGATATGTTGTACACATATGTTTCTTAACAAGAACTTCACTGCTTCTTTCACATCAGATGTTTTGAGAGGGCCTGTAATAGGTCCAATCAATAGAAAAGATTTAGCAACAAGTCAGAAAGGATTGGATATTGTTAATGCTTTTCCTGATATTAAGATTGATAGCTTTGGTTTTACTATAGATCCAGAGAATCCTTATAGATGTTATTACTTCCAGAGGTGGCGTGCTACACATACAATCGATATGGATGCCTATGGAACAATATATCCAGCAACAAATACAGAAATGGAGACTCCGGTATCAACATTCTCAGTAGTTTGGAATCCAGAAGGAAAGATTGTATATGAACAGGTTGGTGCCGTAGTCGATAGATTAGAGGGTAATACACAAGGAAAGGCAGCCGTCTTTGGTCTATTGCATACGGCTGGGTTGAAATTAAGTGCATCTCCAGGAAATTCCGCGTTTGTATTGTTTTATTATGTGAATGCTTGTGTTCAATATGAAGTCTCGACGAGTCTGCTTCATTTGAACTTAGTTTACCTTTGTTTGATTGCCTTTACAAACCAGATGTACTAACTATATGTTATTATCTCCTCTCTTTCATCTTCATTTTCCAGGAGATGGAGTATTTGCTTTTATCCAAAGAGTCGGCCATTTCGTCGGAGGACAAGGAAGATCTTGGTCTAAAGAAGAGGAACTCCCCTCTTGGTGGACAGACAGTAGTAGAGGTGCTGACGCTACTGAACAATATTAATTGAGATATTAGAACTTGTTTGTGTAGAAATCTAAAGATTAAATGACATGTATGCTGTACATTTCAAATCCTTACTTGAAATATATACACTATTATTAACCATCATAGCATTCACATCTATTCACATGTTACAATCCTTCTTCATCTAAAAACTCCATTACCTCCTGAACAAACTCTTCAGGGCTATCCAAGTAAACAGGATGTCGTCCTGACAATTCAATACCCTTGGCATTCACTACATTCTTCAACTTATCAGTGACCTTCTTTCCTCCAGAATCTTGATTACCGTGTATTGCCAATATAGGAATCTTTGCAACTTTATAGGATTGTAATGTACTTTCTGAAGCACCCATAACAGCACCTGATGCTACTGGTATCCATGCTTTCAATATCTTTGGTAATAACTCTGGCATATCACCCAAACTAATGATTGCTTTTCCACTTGCACTTGGTGATATAATTGTTACCGCTCTTCCACTTAATACATTATTAGAAGATAATGAATCAAATGCATTACTTAATTGTATACCATCAGCTTTTACTGGTAAGTCTAATGCAGTAATTGATAAATTACCCTCATCTTCTTCGTTGTTTATTTCACATAACATGTTCAATATACCTGATGTCTTCCAGTTCTCTTTGGTGAAGGCTGCTCCATGTAATAGCACCAATTCTGTTAATGTTGGATTATCTTGGGATGGTAACGGACCACAATGATAATATGACAAACTTTCCGAGTTACTGCCATATGTTACAGATCCGGATGTAATTGTAAGTGGATCTACAGTCTCTTCATCTAATTGTTCTTTATTAAGTTGCTGTGCATGTTGATTTAGTGTAGTCTGGGGTGATATGATCTCTTCACTGGTGCTATCGATTATAGATGATGTTAGAAGAAGTGATATAAGATATGGAGTAATCATATGCAATCAACAAAAAAGAAAGGTGCATAAGATATGCACTGTGAACTTACCTACTACTCGCTCTTATATCGTCACCACTCTTTGGCATAGATAGTAAATATATCGCAGTAAGGCCAACTTAAAGATGCGCGTTTAGAAGTTTATGAAGATGAAGAGAGACAGTAGTAACTCAAGTTAGTGCATATCACTATAACTTGCAAAGGCTAGTCAATGACTCAGATCTCAAATACTTCATATTATTAAACACATGAATTAATAAGATAAACAATACAAACGTGTACTTTCCTGCTGCTATAATTGCTGCGTATAGTGTAACCTTGGACGTTGGGTGGCTGGTACGGCGTGATATCATTGTCATGCTGAGAATTGAGATGAGATGATGGAGATCTGGATCTAAAGTACAATAGCAAGACACCAAGATATTTAGCGATACAACATATTACTTTTAATCGTATAGCCAATCAATCAAATCTCAAAATCTCAAATCTCTGTTTTCTTTGCAACTATTGCGACTCGATGATAATAATAGATAGAACAATCAATAGCATATCGTACACAAGCCGAAAGCCAAGTTATAGATAAAACACAGTCTATTGTTATCATAAATAAAAATAAGCAAACAAAAGATTATTATGGGCGGTCGTTCCAGATCAAACAGTAACACATCAATGATGTCATCATCACAATATACAATCAACACAAACTATACTAGCAAATCATCATTATTAACTCAATCATTACTACAAGGTGGCACATCTACTTCATCATCTTACAACCTATCAACAGCATTATCATCATCTGACGATGTATTATCAAACTTTAATCAATTAATTACTGATTTACAATCAAGTGGTAGAGATCAACGTAGTATTCGTATAGGAGCGTGTTGTACTGCGTTAATTGAAACTGCATTTGAACGTCGTGCTACTACTAGTAGTAATAATACTAATGATAACAAGGGAGATGAGGAGGAGAAGAAGGAAGTGACACCAAATGAATTATTCATTGTAACAATCTCATCAATCCAATCAATCCAATCATCACTCGAATCCCTCTCCTCCAACCAATCATCTAATATTACAACAACAATAGAAAATACAATAATACCACTATTAGAAATCCTCAATTTAATCTTACCATATATTGCACACCAAACTAATAATAATGGTGCATTATTAATACATCAATTTATGAATATAAGTCGAATGTTACGTTTGTTTGTTGTTTTTGGTTATAGTTTAAATAATACTACTGATGGAGGTGCAATGGGTGGTGGGGGTAAGAAACAAAAGAAGGGAAATCAGAATCAACAAGGACAAGGAGGAAGTACAGGATCAAATGCATTATTACGTCAATTATTAAAAGTTTCAACTACATTACTATTAGTAACTCCAATCCAACTCTCTTCCTCCTCCAATGGCGGCCTCTCTTCCTCTAGCAGTGGTGGAGTGTCAGCAACAAATTATGGAATATCCACAAAAGATATTGGTAAACTACTATCATCAAGTATATTACAAATGACTAATGATATACGACCAAAGGTTCGTAAGGCTAGTTGGGGTTGTTTAATGGAAATTATTATTGCTTCCTCCTCTAGTGGTGGTGATGGTGTGCTTGGTGGAGGAAGTGGTAGTGGTATGGACAGCAGTAGTATCACGAAACAAAGAGTACAAAGTCAGCGTCAAGTAATATCTGATTATATATGGGAATATTGCTTTGCAATACTTACCAATTATACATCTTCCACTAACAACAAGAAGGAGAACAAGGATGGTACAAGTAATAAGATTGTACACATATTACGTTTCTTGTCAATGTCAGTATCACATGCTGATGATTTACGTATACGTATTAGATTTGGTGAAGTTTGTTTATTATTATTGGGTAGTAATGATAATAACAATGGAGGAAGTGGTAAGAAGAATAAAGGAGGGATAATATCAATGGATATAATGAAATCAGTATTGGTTACATTATTATCATGTTTGGAATTAACTGATTATGAAGAACAACAGTCGTTATTGGGTGTAGAGGAGAAGAAAACAAGTAATAGTGGAGGAGAAGACGAAATGTCAAAGTTTGCATCACGTACATTGGCATTCTTATTACAACATCGTCCTAATAATTCCAGTGCGTCGTATAATGAGAGTGAGGAAGATGTGAATGTTATTTATGGACAATGTTTGTTAGCTTGTATGGGACGAATGTTGGACAACGACAACAAGGATGACAGTGGTGATAATATCCCACCATCAAAGTTATTAGCAATGAAGTTATTACCAAATGTAATGACGTCAATGCTTCATCTATGCGATTCGTCACACAATGGAGAAGAAGACGGAGACAAAGCATCATCATCAACATGTGGATCTGAATTTAATCAATTCATATCAAGAATGATACCAATTGTTATATCCTACATCAACAACAGTAACAACAACAACAAGTTACATCGTATAGCACTTGAAATATTACCCCAATGTATACCAATATTACAATCATCGTTAAAAATACAATATCGTAATGAATGGGGATCTATATTAAGTGGTGGTTATTCAACGTTTATTGGTATCTTGTCACATTGGTTATTATCAAGTCGTTACAACCAACAAGAGTCTGACGTGGATAATACGTCATCATCATCCGAATTGAATGAGAAGATACAACAATACATTCAAACATTAGTATCTTCAATATTAAAATTACATGATGATATTGCCAAGGGTGATAGTTTGGCACGTACAGCCGTGGAGTATGCCACATCTACTATTATCCGAGGTATGGGTGTTGAGTTGTTTGTTAGTGTTGTTGATTTTGTCAATAACAATACTAATGATGCTAGTGAGGATGGGAAGAAGAAGAATAAGAAAATGTTGTCATCAAGTACCATTGGAGAAGGTGGTATCCGTGATGATCGTGCATGGTTGTTACCATTACTGAAACAGTCTGCAAGTGGTGGTAGCAATAGAGAAGGAGGAGGAGCAGGAGATGGTATTACAATCAAAACACATTTATCATTCTTCCAAACTAACATCTTAACATTAGCACGTAAATGTGACGCTGCATCGGCGGATACACAATTAACCGTCATGGAAATATCAACACATAAGTCACGTGTTGTAGAATTATGGTCATTACTACCCAACTTTTGTGTCTACCCCATGGATATACAAGAGAATTTTAGTATGGTTGCTAAGATTATTGTGAAGGCATTGGGTGATTATGAACGTTATCCAAAGTTGGTTGTAAGTTTTGTTTGTTTTTTGCTGTTTTGTGTGTTGATGTTATATGTGTTGTAAGTCGTTGCTAATGATGTTAATCTCATCACATTCATCATCTTCCTACTGCAGCCAATTATATGTGGTGGTTTGAAATCTTTGACCACTGGTGTGATGGACCGGGCGTCCAACTCATCATCTCCAATGGCAACAGAAGATTATGATGTTGTGTCAAATGTGTCAACGAAGATCCTCCCGTCCCTATTCAAGTTGGTTGATACCTTGAACAAGTCCTCTTTGAAATCGAGCCAAGAAGATGATGAGGAAGGCATGGATATTGACGACGACACAAAGAAGAAAGAAAAGAATAGTCAGCAGAATATGCATCTTGTCGAGGCTGTTACAGATGCCATTGGCCAACTTGCACAAATCTGTCCTCGTGAATTCTTACAAACACTATTCAAGAAGGTTATTCAACGACTACTTTTGGCTACTACCGAGATTGCCGAAGCGTCATCGAATGACAAGGCCGCCAAGAATGTAGCAAATGCAAGCATATCATCTCTTCTAGGTTTAGGCCAAGCTCTCGTTGCTTCTGGTTCACTTGATGATACCAGTCTATCCCTTCTATATCGTGCCGTTCGTCCATTAGTTCGAAGTGACGAACATGATCCCAAGGTACAAAAGCGAGCATACAAGGTGTTGGCAGAGATTTGCGAACGACACAAGGACTTTGTTACCTCCCCCGAGCGTTTAGGTGAAATGATTGACTTGATGGTAGAGAGTTTGGTAACATGTCAAGTCTCCGCACGGCACATGAGGCTCAAATGCATGACACACATTGTCGAGGGGTTTGACTCGACGAATGTTGATCACATGGCTGTCATACCCAAGATTATGGGCGAGGTTTTACTTTGCTTGAAGGATTCCAATTCTAAAACTCGTGAGGCGGCATATCAACTTCTCTTGGCCATGGCCGTATCTCGTGATGATATGACTGATTATTTTAGTATTGTACTGGCGGCACTTGGTGCACAGACTACTCACATGCGAAGTGCAGCTGTCATGGCATTATCAAGGCTTACATATGAATATGCAAGAGACGACGAGGTGGTACAAGAGTTGTTGCCGAGTGTGCTGCAAACAGTTTCGGTATTGTTTGATGATTCGTCTCGGGAGGTTAGCAAGAGTGTGATTGGGTAAGTTGTATTGCGGTACCTGTGAATAGATTCCGTGTTGATTTGTCATCTTACTCAAACACTTCTTACCTTTTCCTTTCCTTTCACAACATCATAAATGTAGCTTCGTCAGGGTAAGCGTAGCAGCCATGACTTCAGAGCAACTCCAACCACTTCTACCCGAGGTAGTTGGAGGTATCCTCAAGTACAACAAAGGCAGGGATAGGTTCCGAGCCAAGATCAAGATTATATTGAAGAAGCTTGTTCGGGTGTATGGATATGATGTCATTGCACCATTAGTGCCCGAAGAGCATACTCGTCTAATCACTCATATGCGTAAACTCTCTGAACGTGCGGCGCGTAGAAAGGCTGCTGGTGTACAGGATGGGAGGTCTGTTGCTAATCAAGACTTTGATGATATGATGGAGTCAGATGAAGATGATTCAGATGATGGACGAACGTTCATGACAGGTGTCACTGGATTTACAAGAATGACAAACATGAGTGGCAAGGTTACAAAACGCTCAGCTATGGATCGAAGTATCAAGAATAAGAGTGTTCTTAGTGGAGCCATGTCTGCCATGACAGGCAAAAGTGCTAAGGGCAACAAGGGCCCTCGTATCAAGGCAGAGCTAAATGGAGAAATCCTCGACATGCTTGATGCCTCCAAGATGGCTCGTAGTGTGCGCTTTGCAGATGTTGATATGGACAGGAGAGACTTTAGTGATGATGAAGAAGATGATGGCATGGATGATATGCATTTTGACAACCAGGGTAGGATTGTTATTAGTGATGGAATGCCAAAACATGGCGATACTCATCAAGACGGCGGCGGTAATGCGGAACACTATGAATCTGATGATGACGAAAATCGTGAGCTTAAAGCTGGTGGTGGGGGCGGAAAGCGTCGTCGAATCTCCAAGCTTGAAAGTGTCAAACTAGCCAAGGCGGAGAGAGTTGGGAAGAAACAAAAGGCAAAGAATGATTCTGCTGGCTCAATTGGTGGGGCATATAAATCGAAGAAGGCTGGTGGTGATGTTAAGAAGAAGGGTCAACAGTATGAACCATATGCATATGTTCCTCTTAATGCAAAGGATTATACAAAGAAGAATAGGAGCAACGCGGTGAAAAAGATGGGAAGTGTAGTTAGAGGTAAGAGGAAGAGGGGTTAATGTGAATCTAGAGAACAAGTTGAACACAAATACATCTATCTTTTCACTTTATGAAGCCAAGACCTAATCTGTTCTTATCAAGAATCGATCGAGTAAGTGGTGAGCTGCTTGCACTTCTTCGAGACTGATCAAGTAATATATTGGAAGGTCCCCCCATTTATGTTAATGCAGAGCCTAGCTATTAAGTACTCACTACGTCCTATACTTCTCTATCTTACTTCTCTCTTACTCTTAGCCTACAACTACAATACTAGTCTCTCTCTCTCCTAGTTGATCTTCTTCAGTGATATGTCCTTGATTCGTAAAGACCAAGCATCGCTTGCACCATAAATATGAAGCATACTCTTTGTCTTCTCAGCTTCCTCTTCCGATATTGTAATTGTTGCATCAATTGTATTCCAATTATTAGATGACCACTCAGTGAAAGTAAAGAACTCATTGTACTTTGTGGTTGTTTCAGGGGGTCCTCCTGAGCTGTTCATTCTGACGACAGGACACTTCCTTTCCTCTGGATCACAATCGAGAGAATTGCCGTCTTCGTCTGTGAGCATAACTTGTGCTGTAAAGTGATAAACAGCTCCAACATCAAAACATCTTGTATCGAGATATGTTACAAGCCCATTCGCCCAGGAATCTCGGTCTTTGTTTTCAAGATACCATGTACCATCAACATCTGAAATGTTGTAGACACCTCCACCTGAGTGAAGCCAAGCCCCGACACCAGTTTGTATGAGCTCATCACAAGACTTTGGATCATTACTTCCGTCATAGACGTAATTTAATGGCACTCCATCGCATCCATCTGGGTTTGTATCTTCATAAATCGTGTCCACATACTGAGGCCAAATACCCGTTCCAGTTTCCGAGTCAGAGAACGAAGCCACATAGCTACCACCAACTGGAAGATACAGTCGGTAGTGAGCACTCAGCATGTAGAACTCAGAGTGACTATTCATGTGTGATTCCCAATGCCCTGATACTTGAATAGATTTGTTTGTAGATGTGTCCACTAGATTCAATACCGTCAAAGAAGGTGTACTGGCAGACGGAACAGATATCTTTAAAGATCGTACACAAGAGTTAGAGCAGAACTGAGCACATGCTTCTCCACCAGCCAGGGGCGAGCACTCTTGAGGAAACGTTGTCCAGAGAGGGTTGTCTGAGACAATATACCCACCATCAGAAACGATGTGAATATAGTCGACACCTGCTTCTTGAGAGTCGCACAGGTTGATCTGAGATTGTTCCTCAATATCATTGTACTTGATGTTTGATATACTTGCTCGGGGATCAAAGTATCCCGAGTCTTCTCGAGAATCAACATCAATAGCAGCCATGTCCAAGCAGCCTGTGGATAATCTAAAGCGCTCGAATGTAACATTTGATAGTTGGTAACCCATATTCTTACCGCCCATTTTGGCAGCATGGAGTTGGATCCCTCGCTGAATGTAGTTGTCATAGCCACACGAAGAGAGAGCTTGAATACCTTGTTCGTTGGATGGTGACTGAACGAGAGCTTCGTACTCGGCACTGTAACCAACAACGGTTACATCCTCAATCCTACCTTCATAGGATCTATCAATATCAATGCCATGGCGTTGGTTATCAGCATAGTATCCTCCTAGAAAAGTCTGGTTCAATCCATTGTGACTGAATGCTCCAGCTCCTCTGTTACGGTATGAAACGAAATTAGAGAAGATGGCCTCATTAGGAGGCTTCCAACCACCAGAAGGATAGGTCTGCATACCATCGCCTTCATTTGAATGTGCTTTATTACTGTCAAACAAGTACGGTGCCAAGTCTTGCCTGGATGGCAATGGAAGACTACCATCTACTACTTCTGGGGCATTTTTAGATGCACCACGAAAGAAGCCTTCAACCTCAAACCAATAACCTGAACCTTTACTGCCTGCGGCAACATTACCAATCAGAGAGTTGCGAGGGGATGGCATCCAATATGTCGAAGGATTGTGATCTGAGTCTACGCTTGATAGTAGATTGGCTTTCTCCACGGGAAGAATCGATGCTCCTAGATTGTACTGGAACACATTTCCAAACTCATTTCCATCTTCTGTCATGAAACAGTGTCCTAAAGAGTACAACAAGACAAAACAATATATGAGCGTGGGGTATAGCACAATAAAAGATATAAACTGGAGCCCTTCTTACCTTTGGTGTTGTATGCTACATTTGATTCTATGAGCACTTCATTTGAGCCATGAATAACTATGCATCTTTGATTAGATTCAATGATTGAGTTTGCCTTTACAGTACTTCCCGAGACATTGTGAGAAAGATGAAAGTGGATAGGATACCTTCCGAGATTGCCCTGTTGTCCCATTTGTTTAAATTGTACTCCTTCGAGGTGTTGCTGTACATTAGGTGTATGTAGTATGATAAGGTGCCCCCCGTGAAGTTCGTTTGATGGGTCAGGTGTTGCTGTTACCATAACATTTCGGGAGAGTAGAGCAACCTCTGCTCTTGAGAGAGGGTTTTGATCATAATATGCCGGATGAAATCCCGCATCTCCTTCAAAGCTAATAACACCCACCTCTTTGCCTTGATATAGTCTACTTGACACATGAGCAATATTCACAACAGATGAGTCCGTGTACTGGTTTGTGCTTGGGGTAATCAAAAGCTCAGCCCCCTGGCCCAATATCTGGGTTATCCACAAGTAGCTCTTGGCCTACCCCTCGTTTGAATAGAATCTTGATATCGTCGTAATCAACAGTATTAGCCGTTGATCCTTCACCTACCATTGTAATTAACTTGACATCTGTGGCTGTGGCCATCTCTTCTGTTACTGAAAAAGTCTTGGTCAGTGTTACCCATCCGTCAGTACCATATTGCTTTGATGCTCGGAGAAAGTCTCGATACTTGACCGATCCAGATGGACTTGTAATGGCAAGCTTGAGAACTAATGATCCTCCCGCAGATGTATCAACTCGAACCTTCATTGAGAATTCATAAAGCAAATCTTGTTCAAGACAGCCTCCTGTGATTGTTTGTTCAAGTCCAGGATAAACGGAAGTACGTCCCGCATGACGCAAATACTTATTCCCATCCTCTTCCTTGATCAAGAAGGACCCGCCCGATCGTGGTTTCCAAGGATAGTACTCTCCACTTTCAAAGTCACCATTTGAAATCAGGTTCTGACATACATTTTGTGGATCTGGATATAACTTTTGAGTTGCCATGATTACTTCCATCGCTTGAATATTGATGTCATATCCAGGAGCAGGTGCTCCCATCAATAGGAGGTAGAATGAACCATTATATGTCTCTACATCATTCACTTCTGCTTGGGATAGTTCACTATATGTGTAGAAGAGACGAGACAGGTATGTGAGATGAGCACATCATATGCACATATTATGTTCGATAAGAATATAATAAACTTACAATACAGTCCGGAGAATAAAGTATTCACCATCTGAGGTCTTGGGCCAGTATTTAGATAGTGATATAGTCCGATAAACACTCTTGTTGTATCGTCCAACCTTTTGTAATTGCATATAGAGGCATTTTCCATTAGTTTGACATGACGATGGACCATAACCATCCATTGCCGTGACCTTAATCTTGGCTGAAACTAGATATGGAACATCAGCTTGAAGTTGTTGACAAGGAGATGATGATTCTGAGATCTTGACACGAATGCCCTGAGTTGACTTCGTTCTTCCCTTGATGAGTAATGAACTATCTAATTCATCAATCTCCAATGTAGGGAGAGATGACCCTGACACGTCCCAAAAGTCTAACCAATCTGAAGATTGACTATTAAATGATACTATACTGGAAGTAGTAGTATTAGAACAACCGATTGGGAAAGATGGTGCTCTTGGGTATTCCTCAGGAGTTGGTGCACCACCATTTGATACTTCTAACAGGTCAGTCCACGTTGGGCAATCTCTTCCTCCTCCATCTATTTTTGGCATGGCATGTATATCTAACAAACCCCCGGCTACAGCAAAGGGTAGTTTACCAATCTTACATCCAACATCTTGTGAACAGACATGACTATTCTCTTCATGTGGTAAAAGATATCGCTCACCGTCTTCAGCACCAAAGAGATGTATTTCCAAATTTACTTCTCCAGTAATCGGTTCTCCATTATCTGTTTGTTCTGCATCGGAACCTTCATATATTGATAATATACCCTCCACTTCAATACTCTTTGTTAATAATTTGATTTTGTTTGAGTTTGAATTACCTACATTTGGTATTAACAAACGACCTTGTATCGATAAGCCATCATACATGATGTATTCAATATTACTACTATGATATTCCTCCGAGAGTGGATCTAATATGATACATTCACCACAGGGAACAATAACTTTATTTGTATATTCAAATAATGATGTATTACTACTATCGAAGTAGGATGACCAAGGTATACATTCTTGTTGTAGTATGTTTTGATTACATGTTAATGCTTTGAACATATCATGTGTTTGTGCTGCATTAGCCAGTGCTAAAGTCGTAGTTGCGACAAGCAGTACAGAAAATATCATGGTCATATCTAGTAGATTATACTTGCAATAGTAGCAACAACGTCCATAATGCCTATATAATATATTTATCTCCATCCTCTTAGGTAACCATAATTGCAATAGCAAGCAAAACACCAGAAACTCGTGACAAATAAATGACAGTAGTTTTTCATGTCATAGGGCGGGTATAAACTCCTTCTTTGGAAAGCTATCATCCTCAGAAGACCGCCACCAATCATGCAGTACACATGCTGCAATTATCAGACCCAATACTCTCACAAACTTACCATCTTACTAGTCGTTTTTAATGCACTTTGAATAGAAGTTAGTTGATAGCGTTGGTATTATTCACCAGGGTATGTATCCTTTGAAGTAAATTTGTGAATTGTAGACAGTAGATAGAGGACTGTAGAACTATTGAAGGTTTGTTTGTTAAGGTTTGTAGTACTGGCCTCCTTCATTACTCTTATCTCTCTATACGTATTGCGGTGCCGCCCGCATCATCAATACCACACCACAATAATGGATGACTTAGATTTAGACGATGCTCTCTTCCTCGAAGGGGAGATTGATTTAGATTTGGGTGATATATTCGAGGGTGATAATAATGCTGATACTAATAATAATAATAATATTAACAATAACAATGGTGGTGGTGGTGGATTAATGGATGCATTCGATTTTGGTGATGGACAGCATCAACAACATCAGCAACAGCTGAGTGGTTATAATCACCACAATAACAACAATAACACTACAATATCACCAACAATTAAAAAACGTAGAGCATCACGTACAGCACGTTCCAATCCACATCAAACCTCCAACCCTACCACTAACAATAAATCATCATCACCAACAGCTAATGTATCAAAATCAGAATTGAATTCCTTATTATCTGATGCTATATTACCCACCAATGCCAAACGTACGCGTCGTAAATCGAAAAAGTATATTGATTCATCCGGTACTACCAGTTCAGATGGTGATGATGATGATACTACTAATAGTGAAATACAGCAACAGTATTATTATGGTAATAATACTAGGTATGATGGTAGTCAGAAACAGTCACGTCGAAAGAGTAGTAGTAAGCAGGCAAGTGGTAGTAATAATAATATGGGAGTGGTTGACAAGCAGAATCGACGAGTTAGTATACAAGAAATGCCAAGAGTTATACACTCCGGTCAACCCTCCACTAATTCACAACAACCTAATACTGCCGGCGGCGGTGGACCAACTCCACAACAAATTCAACAACTCCAACTCCTCCGTGAACAACAGCTCCGTCAACAACAGCAACAAATTGCCTACCAAAACCAACTTCAACAACAACAAAAAACAAAACAAGCGGCAATTAATCAGTTACAAATAATACAATCATCATTAACAGATTATGGTATTAATTATTCACAAACTAACTTTTATCCCTATTTAACTTCAAATTCCAATAGTAATAATAGTTTACCACAGCAAGTTGAGAAAGAAAAGAGTGTGAATAAAGTTTATCCAATGTTACATAAGTTGGCTGTTAATTCTACTCAGTCGTATGACCGTAGTGACGATGAAGGAAGGGGCGGGGAAGACACTAAAGTTAATAAAGGTGATGAAATGAAGTCACCGTTATATACATTATTTGATAAGCATATTGGTGCATTACCAAATAGTACAAATTTAGGAGGACCGTGTAGTGATAAGCTATTATCATCATTGAGTAATGTTACACAAAGTGTTAGTAACCAGTTATCATCAAATGAGGGTAGCAGTAAGTTAAAGAAGAATACGAAAGCCAAAGATCAACAAGGCCGTAACAAACGTTATGAACGACAAGGAAGTAAACAACAACAAGTAATGAACGAAGACAAAACACAATTAATAACTGAATTATCAAAATTATATACACAACATATCAAACAAAGTTCATTTCTACGTCAAAATTTAATTAATATGGAATCGTACATATTAAATCATACTACATTGAGTCAACATACTACTGATATATTTGGTACTAGTAAGAAGAAGGGAGGAAAGGGAAAGGGAAAAGAAACAACAACAACAAGTAGAAAGGAGATAGAAGAGGTGATTAAATTAGTTAATATGAATGATCGATATACATTATTAAATGAACGGAATTTAATGATACAAAAGTTACATTATCAACAGTCATTGAAACATCATCATCAGCAACATCATCAGCAACAACAACAACAGGCTCAACAACAGCAACAGCAACAACAACAGCAACAAATGAAGGAATATAAAAAGATATGCAATAATCGATATGCATTACCACCACCATCAAATGAATCTAATACTAATAGTAAACAACCACAGGTAGTTACCGGTAATGATGGTACAACCTACATACTACAATCGAATGATGAGGAATATACACATGGTGGACCAAATTTAACACCTGTGATGAGTGTTAAGGTCAAGGTTAGGGTTAATGGGAGTATTGTCAAGGGTAGCACTAGTGGTGGTGGTGGAAGTAGTGGTAAATTGGTAGCAAGGCTATGGTGTCCACTAAATTGGAAAATTGCTCGTAAGAATGCTGAATTGGTATTAAAAAGTAAAGCCTTGGGTAGTACTACTGGTGGCGGAAAACAGAATGTACATGGTGGAATACCGCCACCTCCTAGTGCATTATCAATTATGCCATCTCATCCAATGGTGCCGAATATACCCAAGCCTGACTTATCATTAGTCGATGTTGATACTATGAGGATTGTTGCTAATGAATTATGTCGATTTGATTTATTGTCAACAACAACAACAGCAGGTACCACCAGTAGTGGCGGTGGAGGTGATAGTAATAATAAGAGAAAGAGGAGAAAGAGTAACAAGGATGAAAGTGGTGGTAAAAAGTCTACTACAGACAAGGCTGTATCATTTGCTTCTTCGTTGGCTGAGATTGAAAAGATTGTCAAGGAACAAAGGATGGGAGGATCAGAGATATCGTCGTTGACCAATAATACCAATACCAAGGAACCAGGTAAGAAGAAGGAAGTTAAGAAGCGTAAACGCAAGACTAAAGACAAGAGTAATACTTCAGCAGCAGCAGCCTCACCATCAAAGAAGACGGCTACACCAAGTCCCAAGAAGATCAAGAGGATCAAGAAGACGCCTATTATTCCTCCTACTCGTAAACCACCAATCTATAATGAATCAGATGTTTATTCACAGGAACAACAACGATTACAACATACACTTTACGATCATATATTAAATCCCAAGACATTACCATCTGATAAGCGTACTATACTTGCTAATGAAATTTCAACATCATTACAACGTCTTGAGAAGGCACGTACTACTACTAGTGGCAAGTCATACGAGTCATCTTCCACAAAGATGAAAGAGATTGATGATCAAATTAAAGAATTACAATCTATAGTTGAAGAAGATGTCGATATTGTCCCAGATTCCTGTAATACTATCGGATTATGGAATTATATGAATAAAACAAATTACTTTGATACTATACGTAATGCTAATGTACAGTATGGAATGGAGGGTATTGTTGAGCCTTCAGAGGAGGATGTAGTAGATGTTGGACGGAATGATGAATTGTTTGATCGTGATAGTTGGGGTACAATGGAGAAGGTTTCGTCGTCGACTACCACCAAGAAGAAGACCAAGGAAGAAGAAGAAGAAGAAGCCCCCTTGTTTGATCGTTTGCAATCCTTATTGGTCGAGGTAGATGACGGGAGTGGCAGTGAAGATGATGATGGTGATGATGACATTGCCAACCTTCCATCCTATTCAGAAGAACGAAGTAGTCCCAACAAGATCAAGTCATCACCCCCAACGACCTCTCAAGATGATGATGGTTCAAGAGTGGATGTATCCGCCTTGACACTTGATCAACGTACATTCATTCAACTTCGTGCAGCGGGATTTCACAATGTACCAATACCTTCGTCTACAACACCTCAATGGTCTTTCACATCCCCAGAAGAAGAAGGACCTCTAATCAGTGATGTTCTTCAAAAGATGAAGTCACGTCTATCATCTCTTCAGTCAGAAACGAATGCTCAAGTTTCATCAATCAAAGACAAGGTAGCACTGTCTACTCTCATATCCCCCCCTCAACATCAAAATGAGAAGAGAGATGTCGATGTAGATGCTGCAACATTGATCAAGTATAAACAACTTGAAAGATCCCAGAAGAAGGGGTAGGAAGGAATGTGAGGCAAGGGAGCAGGGCAGAGGGAAAGGAGGAAGATGATAATTGAGAAGAGAGGATACTTGGAGATCTTCGAGGTGTATCTACTATCTATACCTCTATATCTAAGTCTAATCATCTTTGGGTGTCCCGACGTTTATACATCATATGAGATAACTAGATTTAGATGTAACTTTATCTTACCTCAATTCATCTCGCTCCCCAGCCACAAACGAATCCCCTCACTCGCTTTATTTGTATCTCCCCTCAAGATACCACTTAACTTTTGCTTGTACATATGAATTGATACCCATTGCTGGAGAGAAGACGCTTAGCAAGTATTTGATTGATTCAATATAACTCTTATGAGAACCAGGGGTTACGAGAACGAGTACATATCAGTTTGTGGTTGTCTGTATGCATGTGACATTGCGGTATCTTTTATTGGTGTCACGGGACGGAGTCATTTGTATCATTTTGCTGGCGGTGAAATAAAGCAGTTCTAGGTACAACCGGATCGCCGTGATATGGCAAGCTCTCTCTTTGGTCGATAGAAGAAGAACAGAACCGCAGGAAGTAGTAGTCAGCCATCATACGTTGATTATTATTACAAATTAAAGGCGTGATATAAATTGCAAAGCTAACACTACAAAGGTCACAAATTTTCACATTGTATCGTATAGTCAAGTACCTATGGATCAAGGTAATGAACGTATAGGCTCGGTCCTAAACGCTGGTACTAATGATGATGTGAGTGTAATGACTGATGCTGATTGGTTACGAAATTCTACAAAGTTATCCGCTGGATTCGGTGGTGGTGGCTTTGATGCTATTGCGGAAGAATCAAATGACGAAAGCAGTCATCCACCGTCGGTTGATCTTGAACAGTTGCATAATCAAAGTTCTCATGCATTCAATGAGAGTAGCAATAGTATACATTCAAATAATCAACAACAATACCAACAACAAACGGGTGGCAGTGTGGCTAGTAGTTATCACGGTAATAGTGTAAGAAGTCAAGTGCCATTCAATTATGACGAAGAAACAGCAGATCAATCATCAACAGTTTATGATAATACCCGACTATCGACACACACACCTAAAGATCAATCATGTGAAGAGATTAATGTAACAAATTATCAAAATACGAATATTATTATCGATGCTGATGAGGTTGTTACTATAACACCGAGCTCCTATGAGGGACAGACAGTCCCAGATGAATGGTTATATGATGAGAATGGCAATCGATACCATCCAAAGAAGAATACCGAAGATCCTACTGCTACTCTTCCCCAAGATGAGAATAAAGATCAATTAACTTTGTTGCAAGGTAGATATGACGAGTATGATTCATTATTTCACAAGAGACGTAAGTTATATACAATTATAACAATTTGTGCAGCGGTTGTACTAGCATTGACGGGGTTAGTGCTTAGTTTTACATCATTGAAGGATCGTAGAATACCTGTTAGTAGTAGCTCTGCACCAGCTCGTACTACAAACAACGGGGGATATATTTACGTCACGCCCGGCCGGTTTGGTGGCGGGTCTGGTGGATTAACCTCTGGAAACCGTCGTCAACAGCTAGTTCATCCGAACAATAATAATCCATATCATTATGGTCCAGGTCAAGCGATTCAAGCTGCAAGATCAGGTGCTATTGAAAAGCTAGCTGTACACGAAGACGGGTCATATACTATCAACCATGATAATCTTGTCGAGCAACAGAGTTATGCCCCGTTGGCCTCAGATTCTGAAGTGAACCCCAGCGGTGCTGGTGCACCCCAAGGCGGTATGGAAACATACCAAACAATGGGAGGCCAAGTAACTCGAAGCTCAAGCATTAAAGAACCAGGGTTATATCCTCCACTTGACTACAACACAATGAGTGTAATGACATCAACACCATTAACATCCTATACTCCTCCCGCCGATGATGCAAACGATCCCATTGTATTCCTCTCACGAGAGATTGATGGTGCATTTGTTGATTTGTCAATATTGCCATACAATCCAACGAGTGAAATGCCCGTCGTGATGAGTGTACCGTTTGGTGTACACAATCTCGATCATGATTCAAATGTTCAAAAGAAGATACTTGGTGTTTGTTATCAATTGGTCCAATGCTCAAATGAAGGAGATGATATCTTATCAAGAGAACATGATGCACTTATTGGGAAAGGCGACGAGAGTACTAATGAGGGGAGACGATCTTTATTGACATTAGTAGAGGAAGAAAATTTTGTTTCCCAAGAAGTCAATCAAGTTGAAGAGCCTCCTCGTTCCTATCCTCTATCATTTAACCCACCCCTAAGTACTGAAGTTGTTGACCTCTCTACATTTGTCAATGTGGACTGTTCAACGGCCCAAGGCTTGGATCGTGCTATATCACAAGACTTACTATCTGCTGGTATAGTCGATGTTGTACATACAACCAGTCTAACCGATATGTCGCGACTATTTGTTAATGATGGAGTGTATGGCCGTCCCGTGGTCATGATAAGAAACCCACTACACCGAGCGTTAGCCAAATATGAATGGATGAGAGTCATGGATGAGAATGTGAAGACCATGACTTTGAGTACCTTTGCCAAGAGCGGTAAGTTCACATGATATGTGCCAGTTTGTGTCGATGTTTGCATCTATCTCTAACAGTACTTCTCTCATTGCTCTGCTCCTTCTTACATCCATACATTACAGGATACCTTGAAAACAACATCTTGACGAGGACCATGTCCTACAAGACCGACAAGGATGAAATCCTTACCAAGAGTGACCTAACATTGGCAAAGAAAGTACTCAAACAAAAGTTTATCATTGGTTTGTTTGATGAAATAGAAGACTCAATGAAAAGATTTGAAACATTCTTTGGTTTCAATGCTTTGAACTCTGGTGTAGAAGTACAAAGATGCCAACAGAACGAGATAGATGGCATCATGGAACGGTACTACAACAAGGTTGAGATGCCTAACGAGAATGAGGCAGTGTTGGCATTGATGGAGAAGAATATCATGGATATGCAATTGTACGACTATGCTAGATATTTGTATGAGTATCAGGGTGTTGCTTTGTTCGGTATAAGTTCTAATAGTGTAGAATAAAGTTAGAGTAATACTAGGTATAAATATGAGATACTCAAAACTCAAGTGACCTCCGCACTTTGGCATGATTCTATTCCCATGGTATGATGTAGAATAAAGGTAGAGCAATACTAGATATATGAATATACTCAGTAGAGGCCTCTTCTCTTCATACATAGGTATTTGATACTCGCTACTGCTGTATGTGCTTGGGGCTGAAGCAAATGTCACAGTTCTCAACCGGTACTCACTGGGCTTGCAAATTTTGCCTCTTAGCAAAAACGATTACATGAGATGAGAGTCTATCACTATCACCTCAATAGACACGATAAGCGGCTCCATCCATCCTGCTAATGTACTTAGATGATTACATAATTTATCATATCGTCACCAAAGTAGTATCACAGATCAACGATTGGTATCATATACTTAATAATCTTAACTACATCGACACATCAGAGATACACATCATCATAATCATCTCTCACCATCGTCTAGGTACCAACAGCATACATCAATACTGATATCGATTTATCATACTATTGCAAATTATATAACATGTGCAACGGAACGAAGATTGAAATCATTCCACCCCCTCCACCACCGCCGCCGCCTAAAAGTAAAAGCAGTAGCAAGTCTAAACCATCATCGACATCAAGCAAGGCCACCAAGCCAGCATTCCCCAAAGGAAAGTTTAACAAATCAGGATATTGTATCAAACATCACGACATCCAACTAGCAACGCCAAAGAAAGACGAGAATAATCAATTAATATACGAAGAACTCAAACCATCATGCCCTTCATGCTTAAAAGGTAGTCATATCAACAAGAAGAGTACATCTCTTGGTGGAGGTAAAGTTCGCACCGGACGTGTTCATGGTTATGATCAAAGTCGTAGTCGGAGTAAGTCTCGTGAACAACGTTCAACTAGCACTAGTGGTGAGCAGCGTACCGGTGGACGATCACAATCTCGGGGTAGAGACAAATCAGTAACACGTTATCAATCTCCTCGTTCTCAATCAATAGGACGTTCCAAGTCAAGAGAACGAACGAAGTACAATCGTACAGATACTAGCAATACTGGCTCTGCAAAGCCGCTACGAAAAAAGAAGTATGAATACGACACACCGTTTGATACTAAAGGACGATGTCATTATCATAAGAATGTTCAACTTGCATCAAGGAAGATGACGGGAGGATGGAAGGTGTTACAAGCTGCCTGTCCAAAGTGTATGGAAGACAAGTGTGACGATGATGATAGTACTCCTATCACTAGTGTTGTTAAGTCTATAAGTACTGGGAATAAGACTTCGAGTGGAGGCACTGCCATTCAAGTTGCAAAGAGATTCAGTAGTAGATGGAAGCTAGCAAAATCTCCTTCTTCTTCAGAATGTGATGATAAAGGTACTGATGTTGGAATCTCGGATAGTGTATCAGTTTATTCTAAGAAGAGTACCATATCTACTCTATCGAGGCAAAGTACTCGTTCTATCAAGAGTACTGCAAGCTCAACTCGTAGTGGTGTATCTGGTAAGTCAACCACATCAGGACGTTACGGTGAAATGCCCTTTGATGGAGATGGATACTGCTGCCGTCATCCTAGTGTTCAAATTGCACAAAAGAAGATGATGGGAGGATTCAAGATTCTTCAGGAATGTCCCGATTGTGCTCAGGGGGATGGTAGTCGTTCAGGAAGGAAGAAGAAAGCATCTCGACGTCAGAGTAGTAGTAAAAGTGGAGGGAGCAGGAAGAAGAAGGATGGTTGTGAGTTGGTTTAGGAATTGTACATGCGTCGGTATATCAGAAACGGCGAAGAACACTATTAGGGTACTATATGTAATGTAACGCAATGTTTTAGAGAGAAGTAGTTTGGACTTAGAGTTTATTGATAATCATAATGCATCTATCTAATTATCGACAGGTAACCTAGGATACCCCGCATTAAGAATGAATGTAAGAGTGTGCTTCAACGATGACGACGTAATACCAAAGAGCCATCGCTGTTCGTCAATAGATATCGAGCCCGTTTGGTTAACTTAGTTGTCAAGCATTTTCAATAGCTCTTCTGACTCCTTGAGCCCAGCAAGTCCTGGGTACTTAGCGTTGCCAGTGAACAAACCACCGACATGTCTAGAAAGAGATTTGATATAATCAGTAAGTACAATATGGTTGACCAACATAAAATACGATACAAGTTGTACTCACTCTCCATTGATAAATACATGAGGTAAGCTCGACTGCCCTGTCATTTCCAACAGTTGAGCTCGGAGTGTACTTTTCTCCTTGTCCAATAGAAACCATTCCAAACCTACTTCTACATTCTCATAGTCGACTCCTGCTTCATCTAACACAGCACAAGTCTCACTACTGAATGGTGATAGCTTGTAAGTGTAGATAACGACTTTGTTCTTTGATATAGTATCTTCAATATCTTTCTTTGCTGCTGCATAGTCAGAGCCTCCGGCACCAAGTGCTTTTGCTTGTTTTCGAGTTTGAATAAGAAAGATAGTAGCTGCATCGCTTTGCCTGCTGGCTTTAATACACCCCTACCTCGAACTAAGTCTCCCCCGCCAGTATCAGGAAGCTGTAATGGATTCGAGGCAACCTCTTCGCCGATGTATGGAGATAAGAAAGTCAGTGGTCGAGGCATGGTCTCTGAATAAGTCAATACTCCTTTTGATTTGTAAGAATATATCTCGTTCCCTTCTTCATCAAATAGATATGTCGCGCCACGGAGAGGGATTGTTGAATAATTGCTCACATACTTGTCCCACTTTGTGAGAACTTCTACCATGTTCTTTAATCTTACAGTAGCCAACTCGACCGGTCTTTGATATCCATTCTCGTCTGAGAACCATTGATTGTATGCTAGTGGACCAATTTTCGTGGGCCCGACTCCAGGCCCAATCTCAATGAATCCTGCCTTCACTACATCATCATCTCGAAATCTTTCAGGAGCTTTCTTATCTCCAAAGTAACCTCGCAGGATTTCTTTAGTGTTCCTGGCGCACCTATACCAGCGCACATTGCATTATAGTTGAGCCATGCAGCTGGAAGATGCGCGTTACCACAATTTATGAAGATGAAGAAAGACGATATACTAATGTTAGTATTTTATATAGAACACTTAAAATCACATAACAATACAAACGCGGACTTTCTTGCTACTGGTCGAAGTTGTGCTTCGTCTGATGGTATGCCGCCAGGTAGTTGCCTCAAAAATAATTTCAAGACGTCATCCGATACACTATCTGGAATACTAAAGTTTGGACCGGCATGTAGATTTAGTTTTTTGTGTATCTCTCCGTTAGGATCCAGAGATAGCTTTGATGGTGAAAGACCAGTGAATTCACAGAAGTTTTGTGCACATTCTGTGTTGCCTATACCAATCACTTGCAATTCGATATTGTTTTGTTGCATTGCTTCATCAGCTTCAATAAGGAATTCACAATACTAAGATTATGTATATGCATTGCAATTACAACAGCAAGATAGGTTAGACTCATTCATGGTATGTTTGATATATAACTCAAAGTAGACACATAAAACATATATGAAAGAACAATATGTACAATATACAGTATCATATGAACTATTTATTACACATAATATACGACTCACCTCACTGCTATCGAATTCACCAAGTTGAGGTAAGATAACTACAGTTACGAGCTTCTTTTTATTATCGTTTGAGTCAGCCGATGATATTTTTACTTCTTTTCCATTTGTATCTAGAAATGTTGAACTTTGAATGGTGTCATAAATCGGAGATACCGCCGCTGGTGATGAAAATGAATGTACATATTGTATGCATACTACTGATGCAACGAGGACGAGTATTGGAGAGATCATGGCGCTCGGCGCTTAGAGGATTGAGACTTCTCATACGTTTTTGCCCGCCGTACAAAAGTCGTATACCGGTATCCTCTCAATCTCTCTCTTAAATTTCACTAAGAGACAATTTTTTCACCATGATGCTGCGTCTTTAGGAGGCCGCTCCTCCAAAAGCACAATAGTTGATAATATACTACTTCGGGTATATCATAAAGATGTATCATTGTATAATATCCGCCAGAGACATACACTGCAACTGCTTTAGTTATTACACAATCTATACATACATCAGCGAGTCCAAAAATGAGAGTAGTGATGATACATCGACCGGCCTACTCCATTTGTGAAGGCTATGGGCTACCTGATACTCAATCTACGTGATTCCCTTATCGGATATGTATTAGAAAAAGCGTCAAATGATCGTATCACTCCTATACTTTAGATGGAGCGCTGCATCGATACCACACGCTACCTCTTTAAATTTTCGAATGATTATTATGTTGGATCTACTGACAACTCTAGACGGATCAATACTGGTAGAACAATAGAGATAACGCGCAACAATTATCATTAGATACATGAGATTGAATACTGCTGCATATCCAGTATGGTTTGGCCGTATGAGGGTATATTGGATACGATATTGACGGATCATATAAAATGCACACATGATATGCACAAAATGTTTGTTGCATCATAATGCTATACATGATGGTGGGGAACGATAGAGTAGCACTATTGGGGTAAAAGAAGACTATATAAATCGAATTGTAGCTCAAAACAATGGATATTGGATGCAGATCCTTTGTATGATACACACAACAACATATTCAATGAAAAATGCAGAAACCCATAAATCAATACACCCAAACCTACACATACCATAAAAAGTAAAGTCTAAGCATTATTAGATACTAAAATGTTGAAAACATACCCTAGATACGAATATCATACATATGTAGAAGATATAATGCTTAAATGATAAAATATGTGCTATATCTAGTATGAAAAAAGAAGTATCGTCGTTCCACTATGGAAAAATGCAATGGATATCTACTCAATGATGCAATAAGTGTAGAGATGAAGTATAATCCCATTCAACATGCTCTGTAGACTCGTTATAAGCAGCTAAAGTCCCGAATCGGCTCGGCGGCGGACAGACTTATACGCAAAATGTACGGCAAAAACGTGGGAGATCAAGATCAAGAGTAGGCCTACATAGGAACTCGTAGAAATATGGTGAGAGGGAGATTGGCGATCGCTCATCTGCCGTACATTTTTGCGTACAGCTCTCGTTAAAAACACGCTATTTGTACGCACAAACGGGCGGAAAGCAATAAGAGAGCGAGAGGTAGTAGAGAAGAGAATTGCGTTCAATCGCTAATCCTTATTTTGTTCACGAGGCTGACGTTTGACTTTGTTGAGGAATGAAGCGCTGCTGTTCAATATGGACGACGACAACGCACGGTATATGTAGCCTATTAGTCGTTATATATAAGGAAGGATTATTGGATATAGTTAGCTGAGAGTATAACTATATTTTTATCATGCGGTGTCGGTCATCAGTAAAAACAACAATATCAACGCTGATATTATGTATATACTCTCTTGCAACATTATTTAATAGTAGATATACCCAATGCAATGCTGGTTGGGTAGACCCAGATACACCAGAAAAGTACCTCAATATACAATCCAATTTCGCTGAGGATACAAGAGAATATGAGCTGGTAAGTATATCCACTCATTGCCCTGATATTGATATAAATTATATTGTTGTTCACATCTCATGTCATATTTTGCAACTTAGGTTTTCTCTGATGAATTTGAACAGGATGGTCGTTCCTTTGAAGATGGTTCGGATCCTAGATGGACTGCTATTGATAAGAATGATTGTGAGTTGTTTTTATGTCTGCTTAGGGCCGTACATTTTTTGAACATATCTTATGCTCATATTCTTATTGCAATGAAAACTTTATAACACTAGACACAAATGAGGCATTACATTTCTACCGTCCCCAAAATGTCAAAACAACAAACGGAGTGCTAAACATAAGTACAGTGATAAAAGACAATAAATACAAAGCTTTTAATGAAGATAAACATACATACTATACCGATGCTAAGCACTTCCAAACAGGTATGGTTCAAGGTTGGAATAAGTTCTGTATGACTGGGGGTATTATTGAATTCAGTGCCAAGTTACCCGGCGATCCAAAGACTGGTGGATTATGGCCTGCACTTTGGATGCTTGGTAATCTAGCCCGTGCTACATATGTTGGATCGTCCAACTTTATTTGGCCATACAGTTTAAGTGAATGTAATGAAAAGAATCGACACTCACAAACGATATCGGGATGTTCTAATGTTGGACACTTTGGGATGAAGCCAGGTCTTGGGAGGGGTAGTCCAGAGATTGATATATTAGAAGCAATGATGGGAAATGACGATAAGCTACCGGCTACGAATATAACACGACCATACTTTAGTACTAGTTTGCAGGTTGCACCGGGGGTGGAGGGAATGAGACCAGAGTTGGGTCATAAACCCAAGAAGGTAAGCTGATACTCTATTTGTATTTGGTGTTTGCAGTCTACTGTATACTAATAGTTATACCTATCTGTATCAGGGTAAATGGTACAAAGGGTTAGAGTATGGGTCAAACAACACCCAGTTGAATCCATTCTTCTATGGAGTATTGCTTGAGCACCCACCAAAGAAAACAATGACATATCAATCAGATGCTATCTCTGCCAATACACATATAACAAAAGACTTCTTCCAACATCATCATAAGTATCGTGTCGAGTGGGAACCACCCCATGCGGATGGGAAAGGAGGATACCTCAAATGGTACCTTGATGGAAAATTTCTTTATGGTATCAAGGGCGACAGTCTTGGACTTTCTAAAACTGAAATCCCTAGTGAACCTATGTACCTTCTTATGAATACTGCAGTTGCCTCCTCGTGGGGGTTCCCAAAGCCTTGTCCCAGTGGATGCAATTGTAAATGTTATGAATGTGGAAACCCAGAATGCAGCTGTGGATTACCGGATGGGTTCTGTGAGAACTTACCTGCCTCTTTTGAGATTGATTACGTTAGAGCATATCAGGCAAAGAGTGATTCTAAGCATGTTCTTGGTTGCTCCACTAAGGCTAGGCCTACTGCCAAGTATATCATGGGTCACAAGAAGGATTATTCAAATACAGAGGCTGGTCAGAAGGAACCTCTGCAGCCTATTCAACGTGGAGGTGGCTATTGTACGAAGAACAAAGACTGCGGACACCCATCAAAGGGTAGTTGTTCTGCTGGGCATTACTGTATTTGTGAAGCGAACTTTACAGGGCCCATGTGCTTAAGCCATGCAGGATTTGATGACAATCCTCCGCAAGCTGAGGATCTCGAAGTTGATATGCTGAATCTAACGCCAAGTGGCTCAGCCATGTTTGGGTTTGCAGCACTAGCTTTTATAGTATTCGTTGGAATGGTAGTATACAAGAAGAGAAGGCAGGTTGACGGCTATGATCGGCTGCCTTCCAATGGGAATGGCACTGTTCGAGTGATGCAGCAGCAACAGAAGCAACAGGGTGCTGGTAATATGCCTCAAGGGTATCAACAACAAACAGCAGCTTATAATCCAATGGGGGCTTCAGCAGATGCACAAAAGACAGTTACATATTGCATGATAGATAACAGGTTGTTGGATGATCAGTAGCAGCTTTGAAATTTGGGAGTATCGTACTTATGTTTATGTCGAGTGTCTATCCATCATCGAGCAATTTGCCTTGCTTGATTGAGCTATTAGTATCAAAGAAGAATTGTGTGTATCAATAGTAGACATATCACTTTTGGATGTAACTTTAACAACCACATTAGTGAGAAACATTACATATGTACTGCATCTACCAACTTTTCAACTTTTAGTAGCCAAATCAAGTGGTTGTGGTCCCTAGCCCTTTTCACGGATACCATGTTGCGGTATCCTTCTTACTACCTACGTTTCAGTGTATTGTATCGTATAATTTACAAATTGTAGACGGCAAAGACTGGCGCATAGAGAGCGTAAATACAGGATGGTGTTGGGTTTTGTACGAAGTGTCCAGGCTGCTGTGAAGTATAGGGGTGGATGGAAAGGGTTAATGGAGCATATGTACACTGTAAGTTTCAAAAATTCCTCCAATTTTTTTCAACTAGGATACATTATGCTTGAGTGGTATATGATATTGTTGTATATAATATATGGATGATGATTAGGCTGTATTGATATTATTAAGGAAATATTGGAGAATTCGGTGGTGGTGGTGGTGGTGGTAGGCTTGCAAGGCATATTTAGTATGAAGATTTACTAAATTTTTGGGCTTGTGTTTTAAGCAATTTGATGGAAACCATGCTGTCGATTTACCTCAAACTATTGTACTCACGATATATCTTCTCTATTTTCTCAACACTTTCAAATTATAAATCCACAATGACAATTTAGAATGGTGACTACCCTTTTAAAATGGGTACATACATTGGATGTGATGCAGCAGGAAACAGATATTATGAAAATAGGGTAGATTATCCCTTTGGACAGCATCGATGGGTAGAACCTGGTGATATTCACAACTATGACTCTGCATCTATTCCTCCTGAATGGCATGGGTGGATGACCTCTATGAATGATGTCCCACCCTCCGCGGAGGATTTATACATTAATGAACGGAAGGAACAGATCATCCCTCTGGAATCTAGGAGTGATGCTAATATTGACCACAATGTTGGACATCAAGAACCTATTTATAACTTTCATCATTTACACAACCAATCCGCGGTTCGTTCTAGGGGATATAATATTGGTAACCCTGTAGTGGGATTACCTCCGGGTGTGAAGGATTCGTATTATACACAACCGGGTAGTCCGTATAATGATGCTTCTATCCGTCCTCGTGTTAATATTGGTGATTTGGATGAGGGTAAAGGTGGAGGAAGGCCATACAAGAGTGAGAAGTGGGCTGATAGGTTAAGAACACCCGAGGAGAAGGCAGCAAGAGAGCAGGCTAAGTTGGATGTTGCAAAGAGTTTATATAATGAGGATGCAGCCAAGTCTGCCGATATCAGGAGGAAATTGGCAATGGCCGCTCGCGGTGCTGGTTCTTTAGCCGGGGGACCTTGAGAGAAGTATCACTGATTAGATAACTGACTGTATTTTGTACGATGAGTTTGGATATTAAGCCGGGTGTGTATATTAATTGGCAAGAGATGGGGAACTGTGGAATAAACTATAAACATAATGAACCACACTAAAAGAAACTGCTGAGTATTGTTTTCTTTGCAAATTAGAATACCTCACCATTATATTTAACAAACTATATTATTAATTCAACAGTAAATCCAATCACTAGCACCTTGCCCTCATCTCAAATGTTTCCACATTTTACCCAAATTAATTAAGCTATTGTTTTAATTATCTGAGATTGTATATTCCGGTGGAGGTGTTGGTAGTTCTGGGTAGCTGGTTGGCTTACGGTTAATATCTGATGGTCTAGATTTCCTTGGGCGGTCGTGGTTAGCCTTTCTAGCAGCCTTATTGTTTACATGCTTGGCATCAAGAGAGACACTGTATTACACAAAATATGAGATTTTGTTAGAAAACATATCATGTGCACATATCAAGTTTTATTGCAATGAACCAAAACCATAGTTCACATCAACAGCATAAGATGCCCCCCAGATATTCTTAAATATATCGTAGTCCCTATAATATTTGCAGAAAATATCACCTCGATGCTGACACATAATACCATCACTTCTTCTTTTTTGCTCAATGAGATATGATATTACACAACGTACCCAGTTCTAAGAGGCGCACCCGCTGGTACAAATGCTGAAGCCGAAGAGGCAAGGACAATAAGAGAGGCTATGGATAGGAACTTCATCTTGGTTTACTATATCAAATCGATTTAAGGTTGGATGGTGATGATGGATGCAGAGTGGAATGACGCATTCACGTAGCCGGTATCCTAATTATTCAGTCCGCTCATTTTGAGTTGGAAAGCAAAATATCAACCACAACTTGCCCCCTCTACATACTATCTCCAATAAAAGCTAGAATATATATAAATATGAAGACTATATCACTTGTAGCTGCGGCAGTCATGCTTGCTTCATCGGCATCGGCGGCTGGAAACGATCCCCGTGAATGTGAAGGTAAGTTTTTGAGTTGTAAAAAAATGCCAACGAGAATAAATTATTAATCGGCCCTCTATGATGAACCATGTATTTTCAATACTGCTGATTGCATCTAATCATATATTTATTCTCTATGCATAACTTTAACTCTAATTATTGCAATGTATCAAATTATAAAGTGTGTATGAAGGTAATGCAGGATGTAAGAGATACTCTCGACAAACCATCTCAAAAGGACAAACCAAAGATTGAAAAGGCACTGGGTGAACACTGTAAGAAGGATACACTCTCGGCACGTGAACGAAAGATATGTTATTATGTTGACCCGATTAAGCGTGATGTAGCTCAACCCTTCAGTCTCGGTATGCCCGTCGATCGTTTATGTAAACGAATTAATAAGAGTAATCCAGAAATTTGTGGTGTTAAGTTTCCTGTAAAGACTGAGAATTTGGAAAAGAAGGACTTGACTAAGTTGAGAGTTAAGCAATTGAAGAGTATTCTAATGGATCGTGGTGTGGAGTGTAAGGGATGTGTGGAGAAGGAGGAGTTCATTAAGATGGTACAAGATACAGAACATTTGGCTGGACAGGATGAATTTTAGATGTGTATATCGAGGAGAAAGTATAGACTATGTGGATATAGAGTGTGTGGAAGATATGGTACCAAAATGAAAAAAAATGAAGACATTGGACAATCACAGAGAATCGAACGATATCATCTTGGCTGAGTACACAAAGTCTACCTCTAGAGGTTTGCATGAGAGTCTAAGCTTGAAACTTTTTCCAATGAAACGATCATATTGTATACATATATCTATTACTGGGTAGATTCGCTCTGCTTAATGCCATGATGCATGTCCGACCTCCCTCATAGATTATCGTTTTGACGAGATACATGATACAACTCTATTACTGGAATATACAAAACGGTATATAAATTGTCTAGCCTGATGTATTGGGTTACTTAATTTACTTTTGAGCCATCTCCAGACTATTCATTTAAAACGTGTGATGATTATTGAATTTCTTCTGTTGACCATAAACCATCACCCAGAAAATGACTAACCTCGATACCATTACCCTTATTCTTCTTCCTAATATCTGCAGAACTCATTGTCATGAACCCCACTGCCAATGGATGTACTTTACCTTCTGCAAAGATTACCACGCCGTCACCCTTTTCTAATCCAGGAGAATCTTCACTATCCTCTGGCATCTCACCTCCTTTATTTGTTAATCCTGGAAGATGCGCGTTATCACAGTTTATGAAGACGAAAGAGAGGAGATTATAACATATGTTAGTACACGTGGCTTACAAAGTTAGTCAAATAAAGGCAAAATGAAGGCCGAACAAAGTAGCCAGATCACCGACAAGTCACACGAAACACACAATTCACATGATGAACAAGACAAACGCGACTTTCCTGGTGCCATGACGTTAGCTCCACCCAGTAAGAAAGGAATGGCTCCTTTATCTACTGTAACCCTTGTAAATTCCACTTTTGGATATTTATGTATAAATTTCAATGTAGGTAGTATAGGCCCATCTCTATGTTGAAAGAATACTGGTATATCACCACCACTACCTTCCTGTTGTTGACAGTAGAGCATCAAATGAGGTCCGATTTTATATTGTACCAATGGTGGTTTCTTGGGTAGTAATTCATTTAGAATCTCATCTGTTACTGCTGGATGGGCATTAAGTATTTGTGATTTGATACCGCGTTGTACTGATGCCTTCACTTGCGTTGATGTTGATACATCGTTATCTGGGTCAAAAGATTTAAACATTAAATATTTCCGCTTGTGTTATATTTGCAAATGATATGCTTCAATAGCCTCAGTCTCCGCCGGCCTTTCTTAGCTCACCGACCTTCTATTACACTTCCCTGTGCCGCTTTATTGAATATAATTGCAAGTAATGATATTGTTCTAGTGCCTACTAGTACTACGCCTCTTCTAATAGTTGATTAGTGGCTTATAATTGCGGGAGATAAATAGTTTTGGCGATACAACAGGTCAGTGCATCAACAATAAAAGCCACGCCACTCTCATAACTCTACTACTAACTACACCCTAACATACTCCTACAATCAATAAACCAAACCATGTTCGAAGCACGCTTAACCCAAGGAAAGGTATTCAAACAATTAATCGAGGCATTAAAGGACTTAGTCCAAGAAGCCAACATTGATTGTTCCGACGATGAAATCTCAATCCAGGCAATGGACAATTCACATGTATCATTAGTAGCCGTGAGTTTACGTTCTGGTGGATTTGATCACTTCCGTTGTGACCGTCCCATCAGTTTAGGATTTAATGCCACCAATATGGGTAAAATTTTAAAATGTGCTGGTAATGATGATATTATCACGCTTAAGGCGAAGGATGATGGTGATGCACTTGAATTGGTATTTGAAAGTCCAGGACAGGATCGCATTGCTGACTTTGGTAAGTGGTGTTTAATATGTGATGTGATTTGTTACTTTTTGTGCGGTGTGGTATACTATCGTTATAGGAGTAAAGTGGTAGGGTATGGCGGCCGGCCTCCATATATAACATGTGTCATATGTCATTTATTTTAAGGTTCATGTGAAGGTGCACCATCTGGTCATTGCAATTGATTGGGGTATTAACAGGCAGACACAACCAAATAATTGCAACTTATCAGGTATCACAATTAACCATTGATTAAATGGTGTGATAGTAGGGATAGATGGATTGTTGGACGGTGCACCTTATGTCATTTAACGTAATTAAGAATTAATTTAGGTGCACCAAGGCTGGTGTATTGTCATTGGGGTACATCGGCAAATGGTTGATTGTTGCTATTAATTAAAGTGAAGGGTTTGGATGTATTAAAATGTTTAATTTGTTTGTCGGGTTGTCTGTTGTCTTAATGTATTTGGACTAAACCATTCTTCTTCACATTCCAAAAAAAATGTAGAGCTTAAACTTATGGATATTGACAGTGAACAGCTTGGGATCCCTGATACTGATTATAAGTGCACCATTCAAATGCCATCGGGTGAATTCCAACGTATCATCCGTGATATGCAAGTCCTTGGCGATACACTTACCATTAGCTGTACAAAGGAGGGGGTTAAGTTCCATGTAAATGGAGATCTTGGTACCGGTAATGTATTAATCCGTCAGAACAATACCGCGGAGAAGGAGGAGGAACGGGTATTAATTGAGATGGAAGAACCCGTGGAATTAACATTCGCCTTGAGGTACCTAAACTTCTTCACCAAGGCTACTAGTTTAGGAGGAACTGTTATTTTGTCAATGAGTCCGGATGTTCCAGTAGTTGTTGAATATCCAATCGGGGAAACGGGGCATATTAAGTATTACTTGGCTCCTAAGATTGATGAGGAAGAGGATTAAATGAAAGCTTGATTTTAGTGGGGATTAGTTAGTTATGCCAAGCTCGGGTAAATTGGGTGGTGCTATATGTAGGTAATGGATTGGGGTAATGTGAAATGTCAGATTCTCTATCCAGTTGAACTTTCATAGCTTTGAATTGTCATAAAATCAACCGCATTTATTGTTGGAACGAGAAGTTGATTTGTGCATCTTGTCATTTATCAACTTATGTGCTAGATGCCTTGTCAATATGTTATGTCAGCTAAGGGTCTGTCAATTGCAGCACAGTCTCTTTTCTAATTTACATTTGGGTTGTTTACTTGTTCAATCTTCTTGTTCTTTTCTCTAGTACCAACTAGAGCTCATATCTCTTGTCACATGCCCTCTACTCTTTCCACATATACATACATTTTCATATCAATCTTCCCTATCTCTCTAGATATTAGCCTCATCACTGCTTACTCTTCCTCATTTTCCCATTACGTTGGGATCCCTCTGCCCACTCACCAGCCCACTCCGTCTCATCATCATAAACAATTACACCTTCACCGTTTGGAACATGATCGTCATTCACATAGCCCGTGTATCGTCCAACCCTGCCGTTACCATCATCAGTCTTCAAGTTCTTGACACGAATTCGCTTCTTCTTCTTCGAAGAGGCAACTGACTGATTGTCCCCCGAGGATTCAGTAGTACGACGACGAGAACTTGACCGACGAGAACGAGACTTGGAACGGCTCCTACTTCGCCTCGATCCCTTCTTGCCTTCTGTATCCTCCTGAGCACAATCAGGACATTCTTTAAGAATCTTGAATCCCCCCATCATCTTCTTCTGTGCAATCTGAACACTGGGATGACGACAGCAGTAGCCGTCTCCATCGAAGGGCATTTCACCATAACGTCCCGATGTGGTTGATTTACCAGATACACCACGTGAACGAGGTTTGGACTTACTACGACGTGAGGATGTGGAACGAGCTGACTTCTGTGAGGTGACTGAGATGGCATCATCATCAAGGTCAACAGTTACCCCGCTTACGCAACTAGGACAAGATCGTACCACCTATAGATGTGTGTGTGAATCATACATGTGAGAATCATGTATGTGAGAAATATATCATATCATATGAAAATATCTCGACAACAACAAAAGAATCACATGAGCAGCTTCTTACCTTCCAACCATTTCCAAAGAGGGGCTTCTTTGCAACCTGAATATGTGGATGCAATACGCAGCAACCATTCTTATCAAACTGTCCTTGAGCATCCCCACCAGCCCCGCCGCTTGATGTAGACCTAACAGATCGTGTTGACCGTGTTGACTTGACCGACTTATCATCATCATGGTCATCATCACACTTATCCTCCATACACTTGGGACAGGCCACCATTAACACCTTCCACCCACCCGTCATCTTCTTCGATGCCAACTGTACATTCTTATGATAATGACAACGTCCTTTAGCATCGAATGGTGAATCATATTCGATACGAGGTTTTTCTCGTGGCTTGGATCGTCCCCTCCTACTACTTTTGCCGTCTTTACTACTACTCTTCTTCTTATCAGACATGCCATGACAGCGATGTCCTTTTTGAACTTTACCCCCGCCAAGAGATGTACCACGGCTGCGACTTTTAGAACGGCTTCGACGTGCTGTCTCTCGAGATTCGGTGGCGACTGGAGCTGCCATGATATAGAGTTTTTGCTTTGCTATTTACTTTGACGATGCGATGAGTTGTATGATGATTGATGTATACTACTTCTACGACCGCGTCAATTTATAATGAAGCTGATTAACAGAGATTGTGAACAACAAACTGAGAATAATGAAGGGAGGCATACACAAAAGTACTACTCAACTATCACACAAGCCCAATATCAATCGTAACGTGTCTCCGCCGATGAAGGAGGGAGTTGATGTTGATTGCGGCATTGCATAAAAATAGAGTGGCTCTTAGGATACCCTAATACACTCTCATGATAGGATACCACTGGCGGTGGCCCCATGACACTTCAACTCTGCCGGTGGCACCAATGATTGAGCGTCAAATAGTATGTAGATGATTACTGCTTATACTCTCATTATAAATAGATCACTTTAGATTATGTCATCATCACTAGCTGTTACGGCTACTCGTCGAGTATTGTGCAGCCGAAGGGTGCAGATATGTCCACAAATCACATCTAGATCGATATCATTGCAACAAGGTGCATCCCCTGCTCAATGGAACTGCTCAGCATTAGTATATCAAACAAATACTACAATATTACGCCGTCCATTTTCATCAATAATAGAGAATTCATCAATAGATTCATCTACTCCACCGCCGCCGCCACCGCCACAGTCACTAAATCGAAGACGAAAAAAGAAATCAACAAACGATACAACTTCTCAATCATCCTCAACAATAGAAGCACAACAGCTAGCACCACTAACAATAGATGAATACAATCCAGAACAAATTACAACACAAATATTCACAACAGCAAAGTGGAAGATTAATTTTCATTATGAATATGTCCGATTAACAGTTGATGATTATGAACGTCATTTGCGGTATGTATTAGATCATTTGCAAAATAGTAGAGATGATTCACAACAACAAGATACTACTACTACTACTAGTCAAACGGCTGACCAATTATTATCGAATATACACCCCAACCAACAAAAATGTACAGCGACACATCATCTCTTATCTCCATCAGTCCTCTCCGCTGCCATACGGTCATTAACACGATGTAAAATTGATACACCGCTCTTATCACAACGTATCCGTGCTATTGAAAAGTTAATTGGTTTAATTGGATGGACACCAATAACGGAAGAGTTAAGTTATAGATTATTAGAGGCGAATGGTAAAGCTGGGAATGTTCGACGGACATTGGCATTATTAGAATTGAGGAGGAGGAGGGGATATGTCCCAAGAGAACATGATGTACGTACATTTGAAGAATATAATCAAGATGGTAGTGTCAATACTACTAATAGTAGTGGCAGTGGTAATGGTGGTGGTATAGTCCGTGGTGAAAAGGAATTCATACAAGCAATACAATCAATCAAATCAGCACAATTACCATTAAGACGACAACGTAATATCTATTTACATGAATCATCCTATGCATCCAACATGGATCAAGAGGAGGGATTGCAATTAGATAATCCAACACGATACTTGGATGCTATATTGTTAAATATGCATCAACGTAATATTAAATTACGACCGGAAATGGCAACACAAATGTTAAGTTGTTATGCCTCGACTGGACGGACTGGTCGTGCTATACATTATTTTTATAAGGTAGTGAGAGATGAAATTGAAGAGGATGGTGTATATATTAAGGGACCACATCCTACACATTTGGGTAAGGATGAGTTAGAAGAGTGGAAGGAAAGTAGAAGAAAAGAGGGGATGGGAGTTAAGATTGATGGTGTGGAATCATTGGATAATAGTGATGACGACGACGAAGAAGATGGTAGCAAGAAAAAGAAGAAGAGGACAAAGCCACGTATGATTATGCACCCGCCGCCTCCCTTTCACAAGATACCAAGTCATGTCGAGGGTGCGAGTTTAGTACAGAATAGTGATCATCAACGTCCGATATCATTTATCAAGGCACCCTCGTGGCAGACATCGTCATCTCAACAACAACAATCAATGAATAATACCAACAACAATAGAAAGACTACCAAGACCAAGTATGAATGGGAGGTAGACCGTGAATGGTCCCTTTCCTTAACTGCTGCATTTGCATTCGCTGATAGTTTAACACACGGAGCATGCGGACATGACCCCATCGAACTAAATGTCGGGGGGTGGAATTGTCTAATCAAGGCATGCTGCTACCGCGGGGCATTCCATCGTGCATTAAAGATATTGAATGAGACGATGCCCCAGAAGGGTATTGAACCAGACAGTGTCTCGTACAATACGATACTAGCAGGATTGGCACGTGTTGGTGACATTTCCTCACTGAAGGAATATTTAATGAATATGACGAATAAACGTGTACCCATTGACAAGTACACAGTTCAGGCAATGGCTGATGGATTTTTAAATGTTGGTGACATATCAGGCGCATCAACAATGGTTCAAGATATATTCAACCAACATGATACACTACCGCCATATACGACACATTTGAAGATAATTGAATTTGCCTTATCAAATGGACTTATCTTTGAGGCAAAGCGTCATGTTTACTTTGTTCAGCAATTGTGGAAGTGGGAACCATCGCCACATCATGATGAACGGTTTATTGAAATGATGGAAGCAACCAAGAATAATCCAAAGTTGTCAAAGAAGGCATTACAAAAGATGTTTCAATACTTTAGTGAGGAACTCAAGGAAGGAGATTTCTTTTAGATATGATGTAGTACAATAGTGGCGTGAGCTGGATAGTTTAAACTAAGAAGACAATAGAGCTACTCAAATAATTGATATCAATTACGCCATTAACAATCCCGCACCACTTCCAGGTGATGTTTCAAAGCAATCACATTGTTTACCCGTCTTTGCCGTATATTCCTTGTTTAGATGATCAATTAGTCCTTGAGCACAATCTCTTTTTACAAGGGTTACTGTACAACCACCAAAGCCTCCTCCAGTAAGACGAGAGCCATAAACTCCTTCGTAACCTTGTGCCAACTCAACAAGAATATCGATCTCTGGACAGGACACTTGGTAATCGTCTTTCATAGATGCATGTGAAGCATTCATGAGCGTTCCCACAGTAGCCCAATCACCTTTTTCCAAGGCATTGGCTGCTTCAACTGTCCTCTTGTTTTCAGATACCACATGACGTGCTCGTTGCAATAGTGCTCCCTCTAATCCTGCAGATGAAGAAGCTGTGTTGATATCCTCCATAGTTGCATCCCGGAGTGATTGTATGTTTTGATTAACATTTGATAGAATTGAAGTTGCATCCTTACATTGTTGTACTCGAACGGGATATTCTGAATCTCCAAGACTATGCTTTACATTGGAATTGGCAACCACTAGTACTGGCATATCTCCTTCCTCTCCTCCCATAGAGACTTCCTTATAGTCTAGACTTCTACAATCAATCAACAATAACTTGCCTCGACTTCCACAGGAGCTTACAAATTGATCCATAATTCCACAAGGTACATTGCAGAATACATTTTCTGCTTTTTGACATTTCTTTGCTCGTTCCATCTTCGCTTCCCTGGTGTATAATAATGAATCATCAATGCAATAAGGATTGTTGTTAAGATTAAGGATGCATTCCAAGAATACCGCCGTTGCAACCTCCAAAGATGCAGAAGATGATAAGCCACTACCGAGCGGAACATCACCAGCAATTGCAATGTCTAAAACAAACCTTTCATCTGCAGATTGCAATTCTGACATGTATTGTAGTATCACTCCCTTTACATAATTTGCCCACGCCTCTGATTTGCATAATGGAACTAATGATGAAGTGGCTTGGAATTCAACTATAGAGTTTGTTGTTGTTGATACAATACGGCATCTCGTGTCTGTTGATGAAGTACTCTTCATAATACCACCCCTACCATATACAACAGTACTATAACCAATGGCTAATGGCAGCACGAAACCGTCCGTATAGTCGGTATGTTCTCCAATCAGATTAACTCGTCCAGGTGCCGAAGTACAAAACGTGTTGAAGTTGGTGTTACCTAATTCTCTGTCACCAAAAGACTTCTCATATAAATCCTCTGCTTGGTTTATTAAAGTTTGAATATTTGTAGTAGATGACGACATGTCTTTGGATATTGATTGGCGAATCTGGATATTATGAGTTCGATGTGTACTACTTCTCTGCTGAAACTGAAAAGCTACAGTCCTACTACAAAACACAAAGCAAAGGTAGATGGAGGTGTAATGCATAAATAGATATGACTATGGAGCAGCAAACCAGATAATAGAAGCACGGATAGAATAGAAGTGAATAAGATAACATATACCACTTCCTTTGCACATACCTACATCAATGGCAATAAAAAGATATAAGGTCCTAGGATACCGCTTCAGCTGCCGTCTTTATATCACCACCAATTGAAAGATTACACTGACTTTGATACATCAATTCTATCAACATGGACTAGATAATAGTGTATATATAGAAATGCCTCGCACAATCATACACATAGGAAAAGGAGATCAATGAAGTTAATGGGGAAAATTCATGAGGAAAAAAAATGACGGCACTGAGATCATAGGTTGCATACGATACGATAGTGGTGTAGAGGAGAGATGAATATGTAGACTAGATAGTACAATTTAGTGGGGAAGTGGGAGGAGTGATATTGTTATATTTATTGGCTTTATTTGAATGATGTAGTTGACAGTTGCAACCTGCAACACTCAATTCAAATTTATGGCTGATGTGATACACAACAACCAAGCAAGGGATTGACTGCCAAACCTTCAATAGGGCAGTTCATCATTAACTGAGTTGAGGCTTATTGCTGGTTTTATCTAGAGCATCATCCTCAGAAGTTGGTTAATTGAAATTAGCAACTCCCCAGAGTAACGATATTGTGGGTTGCAATAGTGTCCCAACACACAAACTAAGGAGAACAATCACAGTGCATCAGTACCATCAATCAAATGGATCATATATCCATTGATACAATTCGTCAAAATGCTCGTCAAGTAGTAGATGATGCTAGAACTAATTACATTTCTCCCTATGAGGAATGGACATCATCAGAATTAAAAGAGTTGTTAGTACAATACAAAATACCAATCAGAGATTCCGCTAACGCATCACACGAAACGCTAGTTCGAATATGTGATCAAGTCTTTGGTGATGATATTGCTGAAAGTGAAAAAGAATCTCGTGGAAGACGATATTCAATGGAAGATCTGGCTAGGATGGAACGAAGTGTGAGGGTTATTCAAAAGGCATTCATTAAACGCCAATCAATAAAGAAACGAAAGAGATTTCTCAAACGACAACAATCTTACCATGACGAAGTTGAAAAGGGTTATGGAGATGAATATAATAGTAGTATTGATGATTGTGAGGAAGGACAATGTTCGTCTTCTGAATCATATTATGACTTTGATTCCGTAGATGATTGTTACTCAAGAAGTGGAAGGAATAGTGATGAGAATCATTACAATTATAAGGGTGCCTTCCGACGACAATCCATGTTACGTCGTATTAATGAACAGGGTGATGATTATGATGAAGAGATTGACGTTGAGTGGAGGAAGCCGTCATGGAAGTTTGCAAAGAAGTTTGAGGCACAGAATCGTCCACATCGGAGTGGGAAGAAAATGGCAAAGTATGATTGGTCACGTGTAACACTTGGTAGACATTGCTATGCTGGGGGGTGTGGAGAACAGTTGGATCTTTGGAATGAAGGACGGACAAGTGAATTTTCTCAGTTTGGTAGTGGTATAACCAATTACTTCAAGGTAAGTGTATATCATGTGCGCTAGATCTTCAGACGCTGTGGTACCTAACTCATATCTCTAAATTCTATAACAGTTCTTGAAGTGGTGTTCGTGGGTAATGTTAATACTATCAATTCTTCACCTACCAGTGCTATTCATCAATACATTGGGTACAAATGAGAAGATATCACTTTCAATAACTCTGGCAATGTCTACCTTTGGTAATCTCGGAAGTGCTGAGAAGGTCGGTATTGTGGCTATCCCAGGTTGTGATGAGGCTGAGTTTCAGTTTAAGCATTGTGAGATTGGTAAGTAGATCAATGGCTGGTCATGTATTTCCTTCGAATCCATCTCTCATCCTCGTCTCACCCTCTCTAACCACCATAATAAAGACAAGAATAAGCTTGCTTCTATATATGCCTATATTGATATAATAGGAACTGTATTCTTTGTACTGGCATTACTATGGCTGCGCAAGTTTGAAGGGAAAGAGTCGAGAGTATTGAATAGGTCAACTGTTTCGGCATCAGATTACACAATCAGAATAACATCTGTGCCTGAGGATACAACTGAGAAGGAGTTGGCAATTCACTTTGCCGAGCTAACTGGAGAAGCAGTGGCAGCGGTACATCTTGCTTTTGATAATGCCAAAGAGATTGACATGTATGTTCAAAGAGGAAAGGTCATGCAACAACGCTATAAATGTGTACAAAGAATACGGTATGAGAAGACAATGATGAAACATAATAGAGAACAGAAGAAACGTCTCAGGAAACTAATGAGAGAACGTGAGGACTTGACTCTTCTTGTTCGTCAAAAGGATGAGAAACGGAGTAAGATTATTAACAAGAAAATCAAGGCAATTGAGGCGTTTGTTACATTTGAGACTGAAGCAGGATTTGTCGAGGCCATGACTCGGTATCAACTCAATTGGTTCAGAACTCATTGCTGTTGCTATCCGGAAAGATTAAAGTTCAAAGGCATGAGGTTAAAGATTCAACAAGCTCCAGAACCCTCAACTATTATTTGGGAGAATCTAGAGTACTCAAACAAAGGACGCTTCCTCCGGAAATGTCTTACAACAAGTATTGCTTTGCTTGCAATTCTATTCTCTGTCGGACTTACTTTCCAAGCAAGAGATTTCAAGAGCAAGGTTATCAAGAATGCCAGTTTGCCGTGTCCAAATGGATTCTTTGATTTGGAACCAGAGTATCAGCTTGAGTTGGTTACAAATGATCTTGATTTATCACACTGTTATTGCTCGACACTTTCATCTATCGAACAATGGAATATCAATCAATGTCATGATCATCTCTTGACAAGCTCTAGGGCCACTGCAACGAGCTACGGTGCTGGTTTCATTGTCGTGTTCATGAACTTATTCTTCACCTGGCTAATGGATAAAGCGGGAAAATTTGAGAAACACCAGAGTCTTGATCAAATGGAAACTAGCAACATGGTTCGAGTGTTTCTGCTCAAATTTGTCAATACTGGCTGCCTTGTACTGCTCTATGGTCAAAAGTGGTTGCAGAGATTGGTCCGTATCAAGTTTGAAGATGATTCTGAATTCAATGTAGATTGGTATGCTACCGGAGGTACGAGTTTAATGATTGTCATGTTGATGAATATCATTGCCCCACATATAGGAACATTTGTATCCTATTTCAGACATCGTGCCAAGATACGGCGATTGGAAAGGAATTTGACAAGTGATAATGCAACAAGAGAATCTTATCGTGTTTGGTATACACAAGAAGAGTTGAATGAAGTGTATAAAGGACCTCCTTTCAAACTCAACTATCGATACTCACAAGTATTGGTCACATTATATGTTTGCTGGATGTATGCAATCTCAATGCCTCTCATGCCTGTGTTTGGAGCCATCTCGTGTTATTTATCCTATTGGATTGATAAGTTTTTGTTTTGCAACTTTTACCGTACTCCACCATTGTACTCTGATGATA
>Ga0214479_100049_pt1 | contig 66249 bp, 47 predicted proteins | sample M1_20Mar14CPVII9_5_FD_165054 | JGI IMG/M metagenome (GOLD analysis project Ga0214479, IMG submission 165054) | Marine eukaryotic communities from Monterey Bay, California, United States - M1_20Mar14CPVII9sort6BwellE14 | ecosystem: Environmental > Aquatic > Marine > Unclassified | place: USA... | reverse complement strand
TGTTTGGCATTGTATGGGTGTATAACAAGTTGATTAACACCCTAGGCATGATTGTAAGTCCTTCCACCATACTTTTACAGCCACTTGTTGGCAGGTTTCATGCCTCAGATCCGGATTTTCTGCCGATGGTCAGAGGCAATGTTTGGCCATCAAGTGGGGGTGTAGCATCATGTAGGTGCTGCAATAGTGGTTGTTTGGCGTTATATGGGTGTATAACAAGTTGATTAACACCCTAGGCATGATTGTAAGTCCTTCCACCATACTTTTACAGCCACTTGTTGGCAGGTTACATGCCTCAGATCAGGCAAAAATCCGGATTTTCTGCTGATGGTCAGGCAATGTTTGGCCATCAAGTGGGGGTGTAGCATCATGTAGGTGCTGCAATAGTGGTTGTTTGGCGTTATATGGGTGTATAACAAGTTGATTAACACCCTAGGCATGATTGTAAGTCCTTCCACCATACTTATACAGCCACTTGTTGGCAGGTTTTATGCCTCATATCTGGATTTTCTGCTGATGGTCAGGCAATGTTTGGCCATCAAGTGGGGTATGCCATCATGTAGGTGCTGCAATAGTGGTTATTTGGCATTTTATGGGTGTATATCAAGTTGATTACCACCCTAGGCATGATTGTAAGTCCTTCCACCATACTTTTACAGCCACTTGTTGGCTGGTGGTTTCTTGTGCTTTTACTTTGAACCAACTTTTGGTCTTGGCCATCAAGGCTGGACAAAGTTGCTGTTACTTGACCCTCTGCTTTTATTTTTGATACATTTGCTTACATAAGTTACTCATGGGGATAGGTGGAGAGTAGGTGTGATGTAGAGTGAGTCAGTAGGGGGTTGAATGTCTCGTGACTGCAATCTAAAAATTCATGATGGCTCCGCTGCTGAACTTAAACTCTATTCTAATCGCACTGTTAACTGCGTCGGTAGGTCCAGTTCTTCATCTGGTTTGAAAACAATAATGAGCTTAACGTTGAGCTCTTTCTTTTGCAAAGGATACCATGATGACGATTGTCTCCTCAATTCCCCACATTCAAGACTAACATCGGTCAAATTTAGTCATTTCGAGTCACTGGGTCTGGCCGTCGCCACAAATGGTGGTACTAGTATATTTCTACGAATTCCTATGTAGAATATCTTTGAAAAGCCCAAAATGACCTCGAGCCACGGATCACACAAAATGCTCTCATAATTTTTCAATTGCCATCTCCGCTACATCTCCTATATAGACTTACTTCAGTCGACCTCTACTTCTCTTCATCTACTACCTAATCAACATCTACAATCATGACTAAGACTGCTTTAATCACCGGAATTACTGGACAAGATGGATCTTATTTGACAGAATTTTTATTAGGAAAGGGATATACTGTAAGTTATTTGTTCTATATGACTATATGACTATATCTTTGCCTTCTTTATACTTTGATTTGGCCATTGATTGGTTGTACAATGGTATATGATAGATGGTGCTGAAGTGAAGTGATGAATTGCAATTGCAATGGATGGATAGTGTTTTGTTTACAATATATTTGGGCATAGATATGCGGGGCTGGTTGTTTTCATAGCAATGAGTCATTACATGTTGGCGACATCATATTGCATTTCTACAGTGCACAATTGAATCATCAAACCGAGTGGAACACATCAGACCATCTTCTGATGAGTAGGCACAAGTCTCTTCGATATAATACTCCTCCCAGAAGTCTTTCTACACATATCTTCAACGCATTATACACAAAAACACATATCTTACTACATAACATTGCCCACATAAAGATTGAATACATGCCCATTGCATCAATGATTCATGCCTATGTTATGACGGAATTGACACTATTTGTTATTCGATTGGATGGATATTGGCCGAGATATGTTGCATTATCTGTGGCGGAAAAACTATTTTGTTCGATGACCACTCAATTATAATTTCCCCATCATATACTCACATATCTCTCTCTCCTTCTCTCTCCATATCAACCTAATAGGTACACGGTATTATCCGTCGTTCTTCTTCCTTCAACACTGGTCGTATCGATCATATCTACCGTGACCGCCACGAGACTGGTGTTAAGCTTTTCCTACACTATGGTGATTTATGTGATGCTACCAACCTTATTACCATTATTGCCAACGTCAAGCCCGATGAGATTTACAACTTGGGTGCCATGAGTCATGTGAAGGTTTCCTTCGATATGCCTGAGTACACTGCTGATTGTGATGGTGTTGGTGTCCTTCGTATGCTTGATGCCATCCGCGCCTGTGGACTTGAGAAGACTTGTCGTTTCTACCAGGCATCTACATCTGAATTATACGGAAAAGTTCAAGAAGTTCCTCAATCCGAGACTACACCATTCTACCCCAGATCTCCCTACGCTGTTGCCAAGCAATATGCCTTCTGGATTTTGGTTAACTACCGTGAGGCATACGGTATGCATTTGACTAATGGTATTCTTTTCAACCATGAATCTCCTCGTCGTGGTGCCACCTTCGTTACACGTAAGATTACTATTGCCGTCGCTCGTATTAGTCAAGGTCTTGATAAGTGCCTATACCTTGGTAATATTGATGCCAAGCGTGATTGGGGACATGCCCGCGACTACGTTAAGGGTATGTACATGATGCTCCAACACGATACCCCCGATGATTACGTCTTGGCCACCGGAGAAACACACACTGTTAGGGAATTTGTTGAGAAGGCTTTTGCCCATACTGGTACTACCATTGAGTGGCAGGGAGAGCACGGAACAGTAAATGAAATTGGAGTTGATGCCAATGATAAGTCAAGGACTTTGGTACGAATTGATCCCCGTTACTTCCGTCCCACAGAAGTAGAACTTCTTTTGGGAGACCCTTCAAAGGCCAAGAAGGTACTTGGATGGGAAGCTGATTTGGGATTCGAGGGACTTGTAAAGGATATGATGGATGCCGATATTGCAATGGTTAAAGGAGAAACAATGGACCCCGAGGCACCCAGACCTTAATTTGGTTGCTTTATTTTGACCTCCCCCATGTTTTTCATCATCTATATGATGATTGTGCCACCACTTATTGTACATGATTAATAAATATAAAAGTCTGTTTCGTTGGCACAATATTAATATGTTGTACTAATTGTATATGTACATTATGTTTCTCCTCTCTCTAGTGTTAATCGTCCGTCATTATAAGAGTATTTCTTCAAGTTTATCACTCCTTATGTTCTATCTTTTATATATGCCCATAAGAGTATTAAAGTATGTATAAGGTCACTTTGATAATGATATAGTTAATTAGAGACATACAGCGTCACAAAAAGAGTATACCAATATTATTGAACAGTCAAGTTTATTATGCTTTATCGTATTATTGATATGTTTTTGTAGACGGTGATAGTTGCCCAAAGATGTGATTTCTTTCATAATTGCAACTCTGCCAACGTATGATTTATATATCATCACAATAACGAAATACCGATCATCCAAAAGTAAATAATAATAAATGGCAAAATTTTATCTTCTCTGACTCGATATGTACAACACTTCATAAGAGAAGACAACGTGAATATGTTAGGACAAATCACATAATATCTATACTCAAAGCAACGAGTATTACAAACACATAACATAATAGGACACACATACCATTATTACCACGGATAAAACAATCCCCATACTTAGATTTTAGCTGTCCATCTACATATTCTTCAGTCTGTTCCATTGCAATGTTCATATATCCATCTAAACATGCCAATACACCTAAAATAAAACATCAATTCAAAATAGTTTATAGTGTGAATGAGATACAGCGGTAAATATAAAGTATTTCCACATCATCTAACATAATCATCTTACCCTTATAATCAGTTCCTGTATTAAGACGAACATTAACCGGTCTGCCTAAAACTGCTTTCAAGAAGTCGGATGGGGATCGCTTGTTGTTTTGTTCAGGAGCAGATTCTGCCTCCTATTGAATGTGAAAGATCGAGAAAAGTGATATGAGGAAAGTCATCACAATGCAAGTAGGCAATCATTATATTGAATTGAATACAACTGATATATCACATCTATCACTTCGATTCACAACTTTGCAAAACCTCGACAAGTAGTCAATCATTATATTGATAAATTGAATACCAATCTATCACTTTGAGTTGATACCTCACAGCAACTTGTGTTTGTGTCATAACTTTGCAAAATTATTATATGAGTACTCTTTTATTGTCGTCATTGCCACCGCCACTTTCCTCAATGTAATTCACTTATGACATACCTTCTCTGGAGCTTTTGCGGCACTATCTGACTGCATTTTGTTGGTACTATTTAGGTTTGGTATGTTTATTGTTTATTTATGATTTATGAGAGTATTGCAATGAAACTTATACTATAAATACATAAATAAGTTCCATTTTTAAGTTTCAATTCAAGTAATTGCGAGATGCGATGATTGAGCAAAGTTGTGTAGAGTTATTTGCTTTGTTGGCAAGAAGAATTATTTAGTATCAATATATAATATCAATAAGTATATATAGTATTTGTTACAGCTGATTGGTGTCGTTGCGCTAGGAAAATAGGTACAGAAAAAATTACACAACAAAACAAAACATAATGTCCTTCCTTACTATACAACTGTTAACTCATAGGAGGCAAATATCTACATCAATAATAACCCCTGCACTCTCTTCAATCAATACTTTAATAATACCCAATGTACAAACAATTACAATGTCAAATAAGAAGTCGAACTTTCACACCACAACAACCCTACGACGACCGGGCTACAAACCACCACGCAATCCCAAAATTGGTATAACATTAGAACAATTACGTATGGCAGCACGGGGTACTGGAAGACGGTTACCAATTTGTCATGATGAGATGGAGAAGGTTATGAATTCACTAGAAGCTGCTAAGTATGAGGTATGTTTGTTTAGTTGTTTTGTTCATGTATTTGTGATGTGTAAAAATGTGCACATGATGTGCACATAAATTTGAATTGATTCTTTAGCAATATTGGTCTATATTAATGTGCTCATCATTGCTTATAATTTCTCTAATACATTGTAATGCAATAGAATCATGCGATCTACAAATACGTCAAGGAGGTGAGTGATTCTTTAATTTGTCCTAACCCCAACTCGCTTATGAAATCAATCAAATAAGTGCACCTCAAAATCTGACTCACTTATCCTCTTATACATAATGTACTTTCTTTCAGTATGATAAATGTAGAGAAGATTATGAGTTAAATCACAAAGGTAAAGATAAAGTCATGATGAAGGAGCTGAATAAATACTTGGTTAGAAAGAGAAAGAAGTAGTTGAAACAACATGAAGTGAAGTTTCTACACGGTAGTAATTATATAAACTAAGCTTATGACGCCTCTCTAATCAGCCGTTTTAACAAGGAACACAGAAATAGAACGCAAAAGCATCAAATACCAGTAAGACCTTTAAGTAAACTCTTAGAACAATAAAAGAAGTTTTTTCCCGTCCGCGACTACCACCAAAAATCAATCGCCGCCAACCAACTCTTTCTATTGCTCATTCTCATATATCTGTATTGGATCAACTTGATCATATCTATATCTATCTAATACGTATAATATAAGTATACATCTAAGAAGAGAAACACACACACACCACAATGAGTGATGAAAGCAAGCGTGAAGTATCTGGGGAGGAGAAAGTTATTTTTGATGTCGGAGGAAAGATGTATCGTGTATCACGCTCTCTTATTGAAGAGCATTCTGATACTATGTTGGCTCGCATCGTCTCAAAGACTTGGCAGGAGGATCCAAATAGTGTAGTCTTCATTGACCGAGACGGAGAAACGTTCAGATTCGTCCTAGACTACTTAAGGTATGGAAGTGTTGACCTTCCTCATAACATGCCAATGGCCAACTTTAAGCGTGATATGGACTTCTATGGAATTGTCGCTGAAGATGCCTCTGTCAATCAAGTGTCGCCTGCGGACGAGCTCCGCAGACTCAAGCAAACAGTTGCCGAGGGTGAACTCCAGCACGACATGTTCCTCATAGCAATTCACGCTAACCACTCATTCGTCACTGGGAAAAGCTCCTTAGCCATTGCCAACGGTGAAAAAAGTAACCTTGGTTTAAAGCATAGCCCATCGGACTACTCAAACAGCACCACCAAAGCATCCGAGCTACTGTCAGGCTACCTCAAGACTTATTACGGATTGAAGGGATATGATATCACGTTCAGTAAGACGTCAGGAATGAGTGTCAAGTTGTCAAAGCCCGACTGGGGAGATGAAGGATGGGGTGATATCTTTCATTCGAAGTCAAAGCCTAATCCATTTGCTGATGTGGCTAGAGGTGCAACTTCCAGTTCATCCTCCTCTGTCCCTGTCCGTACATCCCCATTCGCGCAATTTCTACTTCAACAAGAGTTGGATCGAGAATTGAATCAAGAAGAAGCTTGACTGACTTCCCGAAGACTACTGAATGTATGGTTGTGTATGGTAATGAACGATGAAAATCTTGTAAATAAAGAGTTGTAGCTGTGTATAAATCATGTATCTAAGTAAGACATTTAAAAGCTACCCCTGTGTTTTAGGTTTAATTGGTAGAGATGCTCCTAGCACCAGAAGAAGAAGAAGACATCCTCACATATTTCCACCTTAGAACATACGGAATGTCTTCTTACCAGTCTTGGCCCTCTGAGGTTCATGAGCTACGACATTGAACTTGACAGTCTTGGCCAAAGGACGGCACTGACCAATAGTTACAATATCACCCTCCTTAACACCAAAGCAGGGACTGCAATGAGCATGGATATTCTTGTGACGCTTCTCGAAACGACGGTACTTCTTGATGTAGTGAAGGTAATCCCTGCGAACTACAACAGTACGCTTCATCTTGGTGGAGGTAACAAGACCCTTTAAGATCTTACCACGGATGGAAACATTACCAGTGAAGGGACACTTCTTATCAACATATGTTCCCTCAATGGCAGCATCAGGTGTCTTAATACCCAAACCAACATTCTTAACCCAACGCATAGGCTTAACCTTCTTGGCATTGGGATTGCGCTTACGGGCAACGAAGATGGCATCCTGAGATTGGTATGCCTTCTCGTGCTGATCGCACTCCTTGTAATCCTTAGCTAAACGTGGCATGATCTTTTAACGTGCTGTATCGTGAGCCGCCACCACACGATAATGTAACACCAATGATGGAATTTAATCAACATCATTATATAAGACAAGATGGGTTAGTATAATATAGAATTGAAATAAAATGATAGCATTGCAATACAGAAAAATTGTAGTGATGTGATGTTGTGGGAGTATCGATAGTAGACACCAAACACAACAGCGTAACCACCCCAAGGATATTTATCAATATGATGAACGACGCAACACTCTACCAAATACTATCCATGGGGATGGGTGGCCAAGTCTCCATAGGAGATCACTATCGTCCTCTCACCTTGAAAAAGTAACCCTGATTAAAAATCGATCTATGTCTGTCCGTCACCCGACCATTCATTTTTTAGTGCTACTCAAATTGCAATGTTTATTGGTACGTAGTGGGGTAAGCACTTCTATTGGAGCGGGGTTGTGGGTCTATGTGGGAACCGCGCTGGTGAGGCCTACAGCCACGTCAAAAAGGGTGTTCCCCACCATCACGGCGTAGTCCCCAGAGGGGACCCCAGCGCCGTTCTGTTGGGGAACACCCTTTTTGACGTAGCGGAACCCAACCACTCGCTTATACTTTTGATAAAATTTGCTTAACCCTAATGACATAAAGTAGGTTTCTGAGGATACTTGCCTCCGGTATCCTAAACTTGCCTCCACTATCCCAACTTAGAGAAAAAAAAAGAAAAATGCCAAAAGGACTCGAACTATGGTCGAAATTTGGCGAGTGTTGTCATCGAACCACTCCGCCAACCAACCGACGAAATACCTACAAAAGCTGTAGTATATAAACACACTAATAATTACCAGAAACCAAAGTAAGAAAACGGTATTCAGAGTCGTTGTGACAAATTGGGCGGCAAATCGGGTGACGGACAGACATAGATCGATTTCTAATCAGGACTGAAAATAAAATGAGTTGGAAACATTACACATGTAATCATTTCAGCCAGTATCTTGAGTTACCAGTTACTTAAGATACCGGATACCGAGACGTAAGAAATAAATAATTTTCGCCTAATAAATTCTTTGGTTTTTCACAAACATTGCCAAGTCGATACGGCCAGTTGAAGAATAATCTTGACACCCAACAATCTCTCACATAATATGAACAATCCAAATAATGCGGGCTTTAATCCCTCTCACGAGTCCTCTAATCCTCCTAATAAAGGCTATCTGAATGATACGACTGCTCAACGTCAGCCTACTACAGTCCCACATGCTCAGAATTCTGGCGTGGTTGGTGCCGCTGGCATTGCTAATACTAATTATTCAACGGCATATAATACACAAGGAAATGCTGCAAATAATACACAATACCAAGCAGCGCCTGCCGCTCCAATGCAGGCGGCGTACGGCGTCCAACAGCCGGGTACCACTATGTCTCAACCAACGAACATATCATATGCTCAACCTTCTCCCTCAAGACAACAACCTCAGAACAATATGTACAATGCTCGTCCGACGGCCGTTGCTGGGATGGGTGCATCACCTGCGCCGAATAATCCCAATGTTCCCAATCCGTTAGGTCTCGGGGGTGGTCAGCAAGCAGCGGGTGGTGCCGTAGGTGGCGTACCAGCCCCTTCCTCAACAAGCAATGGTGCTGGTGTACCGTCCAACAAGACGGATCTCTTGCGGCAAATGTATCAATCTCGTCAACGTCCTGCACAAGGATCTGCAACTCCAGCTCAACCGTCTCAGCAACAGCAGGGTCAAGTCATCCAACAAGGGCAAGCTGTTCAACAGCAGGGTCAGGCGTATCGATCTTCTGGGATACACCATCAAGTGCAACCTCAAACAACTCAAGTCCAACCTCCCAACAATGCAGCATACACCAATGCTACTACTCAGAATAATATACAGCAACAGCAGTATAGATCTAATCCAATTCAGGCTGCTCCTCAAATGCCCCAAAATAATGTACAGCAAGGGGGATACCAACAGCAGAATAGTTCTCACTCTCAACCAAATGGTAGTAGTGGTCAGCAACAGCAGCAAGTATATCAGTCTTCTCAGATGCAATCATCTCAACATGCATCACAGCAGCAATCACACTCATCTCAACAACCAGGAGATCAGAGGCAGAAGAAGAAATTTCACTTGACTCCTGAAGCAAAAGTTGCCTTACGGGAGGCTGTGTTATCCGCAATACGTCATCCACAGGGTACTGTCGATCCAACCTTTTTGAAACGTGCCATGGCACTGGGATTGCCCGAGAAGGCTATATTGAATGCGGCAGTGGTAGCACGGCAGCGAGATGCTACGAATAGAAGTCAACGACATGCACAAAGTAGAAGTCAACAAAATGTACAGAATAGTAGTAGTAGTCAACAACAACAAGGAGGTCCGAGTGGTCAAACTATGCAGCAGCAAGGTGGTCAACAGAGGCAGCAGCAACAACATGTACAGGGTCAAATACACCAAAGCCAACAGCAGCAGAGGAGTAGTAGCCAGCAACAACACCATCAACAAAGGCAGCAACATCCACAGCAAGTTCAACCTCCAGCATATTCCAATACCAATCCGTCAGCTAAGGCACAAATGCAGCAGCAAATGTATCAGCAGAGTCCACAACGAACAGCGAATCAACAATTGACTGCAGCTCAATACAATCAGCAGCAACAGCAGCAGTATCAACAACAACAACAACAACAACAGCAACAAGCTGAGCAACAACGTCGACTAGCAGAGGAACAAAGGAAGGAACGGCAAGCTCAGTATAATCAGCAGCAACAACTCCGACAACAGCAATTAAACGCCCAACAAGCCAACCTTGCCAATCAAAGAAAGGCTCAAGAGGAGGCACGTAAGAAACAACTTCAGCAACAATTCCAAGTAGAGCAGCAACGTCTTTTGGCAGAGGAGCAGCGGAAGAAGAAGGAAATGGAGGCCGCTAAGGCTGCCGCCGAGGAACGTCAACGTCATAATCAACAGTTGGTTGGTAGGATGAAGGGATGGGGACGTACTGAATATGGATTAATTGTTAAGAGTCGAGCTAAAGGCTTGCCTCAGCAGCGTGGGCAGGAGGGGTTATTGAGACAAAGTACTTGGGGTGGTGCTAGTTTGTCATTAGATCGTGATGCAGCTTTGATTGGTGCATTGAAGAGATCTTCCAAGGAGACAAAGTCTGATGAAGGAGAAGATCGATCACAATCTCAACACAATCCACGTTTTCAGAATGCTATTGATGTTATCAGAAATCATCTATTGAAACAGCCACAGCAAATGTTGAAAGAAAATGCCGAACCAACCACCAAGGAAGAAGAACGACGAAGACGCACTGCCTCAATCGCTAGTAAAGTATATGATCTCAAACAATGTACACAATATAAACGGCTCAAGCTTCAACCAAAGCGTGAATCTAGATTCCTTGATAAGCATATCCGTCGGGCACGTCAAATGACTGCCGATGGACTAAAGAAAGGTCATAAAGAACTCTTGAGGGCAATTGTTACTCATCAATCTGAATTCTACAAATTCCATCGTCTGAAAAAGAATGAATGTTCCAAGATTGCACGGGCTATACAAAATCAACATCGTAAGAAAGAATTGGCCAAGGAGAAGGAGAATGATAATACCGAGAAGGCACGTCTTGCTGCTCTTCGTGCTAATGATATGGCAGCATACACAAGTCTACTTGAAGATACGAAGAATGAACGGTTGAAGTTCCTTTTGGACAAGACTGATGAATGTATGAATCAAATTTCAACATTGCTGGCAAGCCGTGCTGCCGAGGAAGAGGAGGATATTAAACAAATGGGTGGTGAGGGCACTGTGAAAGCTACATTCAGTAGTAAGCAGGAGGTTACGACTGGTTCCTACTACGAGACGGCTCATGTCAAGTCTGAATCGGTACGACAGCCAAGTTTATTAACTGGAGGTGATTTGAAGGAATATCAATTAGGTGGTTTGCAGTGGATGGTTTCACTATACAATAATCGCTTGAACGGTATTCTTGCCGATGAGATGGGTTTGGGTGAGTAGTAGACAGGTTTTATTGTGGTTTTGCTCTTTGAACCTTTCTCATCGATCTAATCATCATGTTGCTTCTCTTTACAACACCACACAGGAAAAACAATCCAAACCATTGCACTCCTAGCTTACCTCATTGAAATGAAACAAAATCTAGGTCCATACCTTGTCATCGTTCCTCTATCAACTCTATCTAACTGGGTGAATGAGTTTTCTAAATGGCTACCTGCCGCTACAGTTATTTGTTACAAGGGCTCACCACAACAGCGTAAAGCTTTATTCCGAGATGAAGTGGCCGACGGACACTTTAATGTACTTCTAACCACCTATGAGTTTGTTATCCGTGACAAGGCTAGTCTTCGTAAACTTGCATGGCAATATGCCATTGTGGATGAAGGTCATCGTATGAAGAATAATCAATCCAAGTTTGCTGTCACGTTGGGTACTCAGTATAACACAAGACGAAGGATACTACTGACAGGTACCCCCATGCAGAATAATTTACCCGAGCTTTGGGCGTTACTGAACTTTTTGTTACCAGAGGTGTTTAATAGTGCAGAAACATTTGATCAATGGTGAGTAGTGTTTTTTGATTGTGTTAGACTAGTTTGCTTGTGATTTATCAGCCGACTAAAGCTAATGTCTTACTCTCTTCTCCCTCTTTTAGGTTCAATAAGCCCTTCTCATCATTCGGCAAGACGGGTAATGATACCGAGGACTCATCGAACGAGCTATTATCGAATGAAGAGCGCATGCTTATCATTCACCGTCTTCACGAACTCTTACGTCCATTCATGCTTCGACGCGTCAAGAGTGAAGTCCTTGATCAGCTTCCTCAGAAGGTTGAAAAGGTCATCCGATGCGAGTTGTCGGCATGGCAGAAAGAATTGTACAAGCAGATTAGTGTCAAGATTGCAGATGAGGCTACCAAGAGCAACTTTAGCCGTGGATTGAACAATGTTGTCATGCAACTGAGAAAAGTTTGTAACCATCCTTTTCTGTTTAACAACGAGGGATATCACATCAATGAGGACATTATCCGTACCTCAGGAAAAGTGGAATTGCTGGATAGAATGCTCCCCAAGTTGAAAGCTGCTGGCCATCGTGTGCTCATGTTTACTCAAATGACAAAGATGATGCCGATTCTAGAAGATTACTTCGCCTTCCGTGGATTCTCCTCACTGCGCCTGGATGGATCTACAAGTGCCGATGAGCGTGAGAAACGCATGTACATGTTCAATGCACCAGACTCGCCATACTTTATTTTCCTCCTCTCTACCCGTGCTGGAGGTCTTGGACTCAACCTCGCGACAGCAGACACGGTCATTATCTTTGACTCAGATTGGAATCCTATGATGGATCTCCAGGCTCAAGATCGAGCACACAGGATTGGTCAGAGAAAGGACGTTCGAGTCTTCCGTATCATTACTCAAACACCAGTAGAGGAAAAAATCTTGAGCCGTGCTACCGAGAAGCTACAAATGAACGAGCTTGTCGTCGAGGCTGGTAAGTTCGACAAGAGTGGCCAAGCCAAGGAAGATAATAGTCTCGAGAGGTTGAAGATGATGGAACTGCTCCTGACTGACTTTGATGAGACTCAGAATACTCAAGGTACTGCCACTGCCGAGGCAAACTTTGAGAGTACAGACACAGATGATGGCGAGGGTACTGACAACGGTGCAGATGAAGAGCAGGAAGACAGCAAGAATCTTTTCAATGAAATGATCAGTAGTAATGATGACGATTACAGGATGTACTGCAAGATGGACCTAGAACGGACGAATGCTCCGGAGTTGTACACCGATATAAACACCGCTCCCGATTGGGTTCGATATCCCGGTGGCAAACCTAAAGAAGGAGAGGAGTTTATTGACCCTAGCCAACCTGAGATTCTCGGAAAGCGTCGTGCTGCTGCTGGCGACATCAAGTATGATGATGGTTTGACCGAGAAACAGTTCTGTCGTATGATGGACAAAAAACACATTGCAGATGAAAAGGCCAAGAAAAAGAAAGCGAAGGGGAAGAAACGCAGTCATAAAGATCTTGATGTTGATCCATCCCTCATCCTTGATTACGACGGTGGTGGAAGGAAAAGAAGTAAAGCCGAACAATTTGAGGTCGATACTTCTTCTGCAAGGTCCAAGCCAATCCTTGGAAAAGGAGGCAACAGCGATGAAGTCACCCCTGCCATACAAGAACGACTCTATAGTGTCACCAAGTCTGTCATATACTTCAAGGATAAAGCCACGAAACGCAAGCTTTCTGAAATATTCTTGGAGAAGCCATGTCCCCAAACTTATCCCGATTATTATCAAATCATCGAGAAACCCATTGGCATGAACGACATTCTTCGTAAGTGTCGTGCTCAACTCTATACAAGCATGAAGGACTTCCGAGAAGATTGGGATACTCTCTTCAAGAATGCACTTACATATAATGGTGCAGGATCATGGATTGTTGCCGACGCTGATACTCTCAGGGGAGAATATGATAAATTGATGGACAAGAACATGCTCAGCAAGGCTGCCGCCGCATCAAAGAAGCCAGTTCGTATCAAGTTGTCTCTCAAGGGCGGGAAGAAGAAAAAAGGCAAGACATAAAGCTGAAGTCGTAGGTATGGATCGGCAGGCGAATGGTAGAATGTGGTGGGGATTTGTACATAGTGATTTGCAAAAATGAATTACATACTGTGCTTATAGTCGATAACGATAAAAGTGCTTGCAATAGACGCTGACTTGGTATTTTGTGTTTCCTACCTGACAACGACTTAACTTTCATGCATATTAACTTTATTTTATTGAATGCCCACTAGACTCTCACCGCTCACCCTCCTTATAATACCAAACCAGCATTACATACAAATTCGATAAGTAACATACCGCCCAGCAGTCTCACTAGGACGGATAATCTTTGCAACCTGACCCCTCTTCATACCATAATATCTAGCCACGGGATCATTCGGTTGGATACGCGGTAATTGTGTTTCACGTAATCGGTACCTCTTCAATAACTCCTGTTTTTCATTCTGACTTAGGACTTTATGCTCCGGTACTAATGTATGTTCTGTAATATCCACTAATAACTCAGCCTCCTTGAAATGTTCAATACGAAAACTATCACTCATTTCTTGAACGGCCTGTTTTGCAAATGGCGTAATATCTCCTCTTAGTACTAGTATTGCGTTCGAAACATTTTCATCCTTCATACGATCTGTTAAGATTTTAATTGGCTTAACTCCTACCTTTTCATCTTCGGGGAAGAAGACGAATAGTTGATTTGTTTCATCATCAGCCTTTTCCTGTTGTTGTTTGAGTATTGGTTATGTATTTGTGTTGTATTAATAATATCAATAATGAGTAATAGAGTACATTATGTGTTTTGTGTTATACAATAATGAGAAAAAAAAGGAAATGAGCATATTCATATTATGTACATATTTTTTTTCACACAATAAGTATGCTGCAATACGCTAAACACACATTAATCAGCTTACCACCAAAATAGTTAATCCCTCCCTGGTGGGGAATTCACCAAATCGGTTAGTAAAATCCATAGGTGTCATATCTCTCATTTCTCGACTAACCATATATCCTCTCTTGGATAGTAGAGAACTAATAGTTTTATATACACGGAATAGACGTGACGCATCTGCTGTTAATGTACCGGTACCACGATCGATATGTGATGTTGGTGGTTCGGTTGGTGATTCTACTTCCATCATGATTGTTTGTGTTGCTGTTATTGCAAAGAGTGATGTGTTGAGTTTGTGTTTATAATGTACCAAGATCGAGATACTCTAGCACTGAAATTATTGACAGCAATAAATAGCAAATAAAGGGTCTATTTAAAGGGAGGAAGGGGTATTAGAGATGGTAGTAGAGACGCCGCTGGCCGCTGCAAAGAGATCGAGTTGATATCAAGTTTTATTTTTTATGCTGAGTTTGCTATCGACGGCCAGACTCTAACAATCATTACAAATTAGGTAGGATACGATATTGTACAAACTCAAAAAACTCAAATTGCAATAAATAAGAAGAAATGGCGGCCTCTACGAGCAGATTGGTGCCTTCAACAATACAATCAATAGTCTCTAAATCGTCTATTGGTTCTATATCTCTGTTATCTTCGGTGGCGGCACCCATAGCGATATCTAAGAGAGGAGATGATCATCAATTAGGCCAGTTTATCCCAACACCAATATTACCAGTACAAACATACAATCATAATGTTAACAATACAGAAAGTCTAATACTGAGAACAGCAATACAGGATTTAAATAAGGAGAAGAAGAATATTAATAGTCTTGAAAAGATGCTTGAATCATTACGTATTGCCCGTGTACTACCAACCAGTACTAAATCAACATCATCACCAGTGGTATTACCAACAAAACTGCAGCCTAATAAACAACAACAGCATACCTTCCAGGCAATGAATAGAAATGCAAGAAAAGCAAAGAGGGCAAATCATGGTAAACGACCCTGCTCTCGTATTAGAAGGAGATATAAGGTGAAGAAATGGGCGAATACGTCAAGGAGAGGTTAGATATGATCAACATTCAGACACAAAATAAGGTACGAAATAATAAGGGAGGTGTACATTGGATTATAAAGGTGTTTACTGGATTATAAAGGCATTAATATGCATAAAGTCCTCGGTGCAATTTATTTGATTGTTTTTATAATGTTTAAGTATAAAACATAAAAGCAGATAGCTAAACTAAGCCACTTCTCACACCATCTCGTCTAACGATTTGCAAATATTGGAAGAGGGAAAACACGATAGTATAATACGATCTCATCGAAAGGATTATCACAAATATCTCGCTGGATAAGAGCCAATGTCATATCATTCGGAAGCACAACTGGGCTGTCATCACATATTGCCATAATCTATATTTGGGATACAAATGAGTGTTAGTATTATGTATGTGTGTGTGATAGAATTAAAAAGATATTTACATACCTGAAAGTCCGTGCAAGGACTGTAACTAAGCTTCTTTCCAAGGAACATCTTCAATGTTTCAATAGTCATTTCATTTGATGTTCTGATGTACTCCTTATGTAATCGCTCAACTTGAGTCTCCTGTGGATGACGGCGAAGAACTATCTCAATCATGGGAGATTCTTTCATCCCTATGATCCGTTTTGCAGGATCGATAGTAGCTTCTGCTCTTGTTGCTGTCGTCGTCGCTGCTGCTGCTGATGAAGATGCAGCAACTTTCTTTCTCTATCAAGCAAACGAGATTATTGTTAGCTTTTAATCAATATGTAACGACTATTCATCAACATACAAACAAAGATACATACCCTTTGTTCAGCTTGAAATTTCATTCCTCTCTTTCGGTTTTCCGCATATGCTTTATTCAGATTATTTAGATTCAACTTATTGTTATCATCCTCTTCTTCCTTCTCTAAAGACTCGACATCTCCATGTATACTTTTAATGAGCAGATCGAAGTTTGGATCTGGTCTTAGACTTCTCCTAGAGGGTATATTGATTCTACATGATGGACATTCCTTCTTGCCGACTCGAATCACCTTTTCTATGCATTCATAACAAAATCTGTGTAGACATTGTGAAACAACATATGCATTCTTGATGTATCCCAAGCAAACTACACAATGAAACTCCGGAGCTAATGTCTGAGGTATGTATATGTTATTGATATAATGATATGATATGTTTCATATAAAGAGTGAGATAAAGATAGACACCATTAAACATATACAAGAAGCTTATCAACAGTGAGATGAAGATAGACATCATCAAACATACATAGAAACACTCTTATGTTACCTTGAGTTCCATGTTTACCCGAGCATCTTTATCTTCTCTTCTTGGTTCACGGTGTATCTCAAATAAAGTCAATCCTGGAACTTCTACAGACTCTTGGTATTTAGATAGAGGATTGTAGTATATATTATTGTCTGCAGTTGCAGATATCGGAGTAGTAGACCGCTTGCTCATGTTTGATATAAGAATTTTGTTGTGCAAAATGTTAAATGTAGTGCTCTCTAGATTTTGATTGTCACCACCGTAAACATACCCCCCTATCAATAGAACGTTATAGTAGACTGATCATATGTACTATATTATATCCAATGGCACCCCATCTTCTATAAAGAGAGCCTACATACCCTGCCCCTTCCCTTTCAGGCAAACAGGATTGATTTGGTATCTTTTTTTCCTCATTTTTTCGAGTTATTGTCTTGACATGGGCAAGGTTGATGGTATCATGGCAACCACTAGTAGTAATAAACGGCAGCGAACAGGGCAAGAAGATGCTCTACTATTGTCTGATTTACCCGACGGTATATTAGCTCATGCTGCTTCATACTTAGCACAACCATCAAGGGCTCTTTTTGCAGTAGCAATGACAGCACCCTCCAAATCTTGGGAACAAAACAATATTGGTAGTATTGGTAGGAGGGAGCATCAACAAACTGTAGCTTCTATTCTATCATCAGCAGAATGGGAAGAATTAGATTTCGGAGATATTGAGAAGAGTTTGGTAGTGAAGTTGACGGACGATGATATTAGTGCCTTGTTGATGTGTATTAGTGCAAAAGATATACTCAAAAAGCTAAAGCTGACGGGTTGTATCAACATTACTGGACGTGCGCTCGAACCATTGAGAGGATCAAGTATCATTGAATTCATCGATCTGAGCCTTGTCAAACAATACGAATCACCTAAATTGGACCCCGATCCGATGATATTGGAAGAAGTAGTATTACCCATCCTTGATGTTGTCGTTTCTGCAAATGACGGCTCATTGAAGATGGTTATATTTCCTAAAAAGTGGCGTACAGCAAGAACTACTGAGCTTACTCAGTTTCTAGTGAGATACAATCAACTTTTGGATAGAAGGGAGCACCAGTGCTCCAGATGCACAAAAGCGTTTGATGAGGAAACACGAGAATGGGATATGGTAGTTTCTGATGATACGCACCTATTTGGAAAACCTAGCTACTGCTGTTACAAATGTTTTGGATGTTTCTGCTACGATTGTGCAAATGACGGGCCTGGACCATTAAACTGCTGCGAAGTATGCGAAAAAGAGTACTGTGTTGACTGCGTTTCAGTGTCAAACTGTGATACATGTAACAAGTCCCGTTGCAACGGATGCTCTAGTTCGGGTGTTGAAAGATGTGATATCTGCGAAGAGACCTTTTGCTATGAATGTGCACCAGAAACAGACGATATTTGTGCCTGTCTTGCGGGGACTTATTGCAAACATTGCTTGCCGGAAGCTTCTCAATGCACAAAGAAGGGGTGCAACAAGGTACATTGCGAAGACTGTGAGCTCTGTGACGATCTCGAGGGAGAGGAGGAATGAAAAGATTATCTTCTTGATGGTACACGCATTTAGTCTGTTCTATTCAGAAAGTTTATATCATGTCAAGTGGTACGGTTGCGCGATTTATCCTTTGTCTAGTCTTTATAAGTTAGTAACTAAACGCTTCAAATGGCTCAACTAATCGTATCCTATTCTCACTAACCACAAATTCTTACCAATCTTAGTTTACATTATTGTTTTCATTTCAATGGAGCAGTGCATTATAAGATTAACCACTTACTCAGTATCACGAGAGATACGCTCTCGCTGCTGCCCTCACTCTTTGATCAAATGCCTTTGATGTTATCGGTGTATCGTATTTATAAAATGGATTCATTGATAGCTAATATATATGGAAGGAGGCATAAGTATAAATGTATGATGCATATTTCAAACAGTATAACCAAACAAAGCACACAGATAAATACACAACATACCTTTACATAATATCCATACACTTCATTAAAGAAATTCTTAACAACCTCTTCACCCTTACCACCATGCAATAACATAAACTTGACATTAGCCGCAGTTAGGAATGTAGATACCTGTTGATGATTCACTTTATCAACTACTCTCAAATACATATTGTTTGTAGTCCATGCACTCTTTTCTACTAAATCTAATGCTGAATGTAATACAAAGTAATTCTGTCTTGTGGATAAATCATTCTGACCAGTTGATCCTGCTGCCGAACTTGTATCAATTTCAGCCTCAAAGAGTGGTTCGTTCTTACCAACTATTACAAATAGAACTGGTGTAGACATTGTGCTGTGTTTATTGTGTTAATGTAGTAATAAGTGTTGACTATTGTATGTGTTTGTGTTAGATGTTTGAAGTGAATTCGCTATGATGCCTAGCGATACCCCTGCCAATAACTAAACTATACTATTGCAACTACTATTATCTAATCAGTATACAAGATCTCCCAGCACATGAGTTGCCCGCCGCCGATTGCCGATTCAACTTTATTATGAGAGTTTATTATAAAGGGCTAATCTTAGAGCGTCGAGTTTTGACTAAGAGTTGACCTGCACCTAATTGCAGATTTCTTCAATCACCACAAACTCAAATCAAAAGCGGCGGCGCAGCCACAACTACAAAAGGAGATTAATTAACTTATTTAGTAGGCCGCCTAGTAGCAGTGTAGATATACGGCGTGTTATTTTTATTCTGCGATCTCATTGCAACAGATCGAAGATACCCAAACAACCAAACAAAACTCTACCTACCACGATATAAAGCGGCCTTTCTGCAATTAACAAAAAGGTATACCTTTCACGACAATACCAAACAATATAAGACACAAACACTCAATACAATAAAATCATACCAATACATCACACCAATCGATATCCGCACACAAAATAACACAAATACTCTATAATAATTTACACACAAATTCAAATACAAAAATAATCTATTATCCAAATACAATACACTAGACTAACAAAATACAATGAGTGGTACATCAATAAAGCGTGACGATAATAAACAAAAATGGGAAGAGACTGAATTTCCATTAGTTTGCGAGACATGTCTAGGTGATAATCCATATGTTCGTATGACAAAGGAAACACATGGCAAGAAGTGTAAAATATGTGAAATTCCATTTACAGTATTTGCATGGCAAGCGGGGACACGAGGTCGTCTTAAGAAGGTGGAAATATGCCGTACGTGTGCCCGTTCGAAGAATGTATGTCAGGTTTGTATATATGATTTACAATACGGTTTACCCGTCCAAGTTCGTGATCAGATATTGGCAGAGGAAGGGTGTAAGGATGCTGTCGTGGCAGTGCCACAAAGTGATGCCAACCGGGCATGGATGACAGCACAGCAAGAACGTGCTATTGAACAAGGTACGGCAATACAGGGATGTGTTCCCACAAACTCCGCCGCGGCCATGAAGTTACAAAGCATGGCAAGGATGGAACCACGATATGAACGTAACTTACCCAAGTTATGTAGTTTCTTTGCCAAAGGGGAATGTAATCGGGGTACACAATGTCCATTCCGACATGAAATGCCACGTGATAAGAATGATCCTTTGGGTAAACAGAATACGAAGGATCGGTTCTTTGGTAATAATGATCCAGTGGCGGGGGGCATGATGAAACGTCAGAAGGAGAAGGCGGAGAAGCGCCGTGCGGAATTAAAAGCAAGGGGCGGCGAGGGTGATGAACGTGCAGTATCAACATTGTATGTACGTTTTACCGATGATAATGGGGGACAACAGAAGCGTATTACCGAGGCTGACGTTCGTGACAAATTCTATTCTTTTGGCGAAATCTCGTCAGTGAGGATGCATTCTGATAAGGGGGCATTTGTAGAGTTTACTACCTCTCAGGCTACACAACATGCCATTGCAAGTACCAACAGGAGTAATATTGGAGGTCGAAAGGTTATTGTTAATTGGGCTCGTGTTCCAAAGAGAGGTGCTGTAGGTGCTGGTCCTCAGCCAACTAGCGGAGTTGCAGGACAAGGTGGGGCGATCACTCCGGCGCCACCAGGAGGATTTAAGAATAACAACTCTGCTGCAAAGGCTGGATTTAAAGCATCATCAACTTTAGGAGTGCCAAGGCCCGGCGGCGGTGTTATTCGTAGACCTGGTGCTGGCGGAGTAAACGCAGCGCCAAAGCCATACTATCCTTCTGCTGATCCGGGTCGTTTGGGAAGTAAGACCTCGGCATCATCGTGAGAACACAATATGCTATTATTATATGGATTGCAGAAGATGCTTAATTGTAATAGATAGGATTGTTCTAAGTTAGGCAAGATAGTACTGAAAGTTGTCTAAACGTCTCTTTTTTCAACTAGTACTTTATTGAGTTGAACTACCACATGACTACTAAAACTCTATTTGACATATGATATATGCATTCCACATACTTGTCTACTTTATCTCTTGTACATTAATGTTTCAACACCATTTATTTGTACCGATATTTAAGTACATAGTACATTTTGCTTTTGTCCTAATTCAAATGCAAATTGTGTTTGCATATAAGTAAACCTACTTTTTGAAGTATGAAGAACGACTTCTCTCCCTCTCTTTCTTTGCTCTAGCACCCGACTGCAATCCCAGTGATGCCTCTGTAAATTGATATGCATTGCAATATAAATATTATAATATGAGAAGGAAATACAAAAGAGCAAAGGTATCTTTCCCAAACTTTAAGCACAAAGAGATGATCAAAACTTATAGACATACCTTCATCCATAACATTACCCAAACTTGCTGTCAATACACCTACGCCGCCCAATACCCCAATAGCAAACAGTATAGGTACATATACGGGAGGTAGTGATTCAATTTCAAGCTCTTCTGCTGCAAAAGCGCTAAGTGGTGTACATGTAGTTGCAAACGCTGTACATCCTGTTATCAGTAACTGTTGCAGAGTTTTCTTCTTATCATCATTTAGTGATATGATACCAGATAATTCTTCTTCATTATTAATTATAGGTTGTTGCGGTTGTGGTATTCTTATATTGGTATTGCTTACTGGTTGTAACTTATTTTGGTTTTGAATCGCTATGTTAATGTTATTGTGTTTATTTAGCGAGAAAGACGATACTTCATCAAGTACTGAGAATATACATATTATTACTGATAATATAAAGATTGATTTCGACATATTGATATTGCAAACTGTAATTGATGATATATCTGCAAGTCTCTTCTTATCTCCCAACACAAAGAATAAATGACGAGGAAGGTATCCTTGTAAAAAACATCTTCAACTTATTTCAGCACACGCCACGCACGTGATATATCCGAGTATATCCGGCGCTTTACTTTGCATTGGTTTGCTTCTAAATAATCATTATTTGGTATATCAATTCTATAGTTACCATATTACCATATTACAATAATATTACAAACACAACGCTTTGAAGATGAGATCATTCCTTGTTGCCTTCCTTACTTTTTCCACTACAAATTCTTTTGTACCTACAACAATACAAAGAAGACAATGTAGTATATCCAGATCTATAATACAATCACAGTTCATTAATCAATGTTTTTCTAAGCCACTATTTATGTCATCAACTGAAGCAGTATCCACAGAAAAGACAGAATCAACAACTGAATTTCCACCCATACTGGAAGAATTGCGAGATGTTGCAATGAAATTACACACAAGAGAACAATCGCCAAGAGAGGGAAAAGCAGAAGCACCAACTAAACCAAAAGAACCATATGTTCCGACACATGCTGACTATTTGAAATTCTTAGTTGATTCAGATGCAGTATATAAAGTATTGGAAGATATTGTCAATAATAATGAAGAATTATCAATGTTTAGAAATACAGGTATTGAAAGAACACAACAACTTGAGAAAGATATTGATTGGATGTGTAAAACTTATGATTTGCAAAGACCAGATGTTGGTCATGCTGGATCAATGTATGCTAAGGAATTGAAAGATATGATTAAGTCATCAGAGGATATTCCACAGTTTATGTGTCACTATTATAATTACTATTTTGCTCATTTAGCAGGAGGACGAATGATTGGGAAGCAAATGAGTAAACTATTGTTGGATGGGGAGACTTTGGAATTCTACAAGGTAAGTGGAGTGGTAGGATATACATGCTTATATTCAATTTGCAACATATAATATTCTAAACACATTCATCAAACACAACTCTCAATAGTGGGAAGGAGATGTAAATGAACTAAAAGCCACAGTAAAGAACCAAATTGAAGAAATAGCCAAACAATGGTCGAGGGAAGAACGTGACAACTGTGTGAATGCAACTGCTGGTGCTTTCAAGGGCGGCGGAGCCATTAATGGGTACTTGTACGGTGGAAGTCCACACTAGAGTTAGTCTCATTTTTATCAGCGAGAAAAAAGGGGAAAGTATTTGGAAGACGAGAGTTCTAGTAGTATAGTTAATGTAAACTACTTGATAGGCAAGGACATTTGGCTGTAGTGTTATTATATAAAAATCATAAGCTTCAATCAAGAAAAACCAAGCTGACATATTGTCTCTCTGCTTTGAAGAAAACCAGGATGATGCTTGACAAGTAGCAAGTAGCATTTTGACATCCACATAATAATGCTCAGGGTTGTCACTATAACCCCGATCATAATCTTCATAGATTAACTTTACACAATTGTAGATTCTATTGGGATCTATATCTGAAGGCCGAGTCTCAAGATACCGGGAGATTAATTGTGATAATTCAACTACATTTTCGCGTCGATAGTTATATTCTCCATGAAATAGTCTTGGCACATTTGGTCTATCTCTGAGCTTTTGTTTTAGTTCTGTATTCTTTTGCTTTAGCGAAGCAATTTTACGTTTGAGATCTTCCACTTCTTGTTGTGTACCACGATTATTTCCACTATCACAATTATCAATATGATTAGGATAATCTCCAATACCACCCGTCCAATTACACCCCCCATTTCCACATTTTCTGTTGCATAAGTTCGGCATAAGTGAAGAAAGAAGAAAGATATATAAGAAGATCTAAGATGTGAACAAAATTATACATAAGAGATTGTCATTCCATGGTAAACTTACACTTGCGTATTGCCCCATATACGGAGTAGACACCCTCCCAACGGTCTAATTTGTCGGATAGAACATTCTCTTCTATCTATTGGACAACACTGGGAAACCCCAAGACATTGACGAATACAGTCATTACAAAAGACATGCTCACATGGCGTGATTTTTGGATTAATGGAGATTGACATACATATTGAACAGACCAGATCCTCTGGCACCTGATCTGGGCGTAATACAATAGGTGGCGCCGGCGACATCTTAATTTAAAGGACAACCATACTACATAAAGTTACTCTTCAACGAGCCACTCTTCACTTCAAACAGTTTAATTAATTCCTGGGAACAGGTAATCGCCAAAATATCTCAGAACGCGCTGCTGGCTGAATGATGGTTACCAAAGCTCTCATAGTACGCACGACGATGATACTTACTAAAGCTCTTACTATTGCCGCCGCCACAATACTATATAATATTTCTGCACTTCAGGGTTACACTCCAAATTCATCTATCAATACTAGAAACAGCATAAAAATGTCAAACACTTACAACAATAGCAAAGGAGGAAGTATAATTTGTGCAGGTTTGAGCTGTCTTGATTTGCAATTGGTTGGATGCACACAATCGGGTAGTGAAGAAGCAATTGAACGATATGATGAGGCAGTTCATTGTGCGGGTGGATCGGCATCTATGACTGGTACTACACTTGCCCTACTACTAAGATCAGATGATGATACTGATACTAATGAACAACGAGAGAAAGTACATATATTGACAAAGGTTGGTCCTGATTTTGCAGGCAATACATTATTGGAGTTTTATAGACGAGCAGGCGCATCTACTGACTTAGTACTTACAGATGATACTGCACGTACTTCAATGGCTGTGCTGCCAATATACAACAATGGCAAACGTGGTTGCTTTGTTAATCTGGCTTGCAATGATGGATTCACATCAGATGAACTTTTAAATCAATTAGATATTGCAGTAGAGGACAATACAGTAACAACATCAAACCGCCCAACACGAGCATTTCTATTTGGATATCCACATTTAATGCCAAAGATGCAAGGTGATTCTTTGAGAGATATGCTGACAAGTGCACGTCAAAAGTTATCTCTCAATGGAAGTAATAGTGTTTTGGTTGGCGTGGATCTCAATGGAGTTGACGGATCGGATTCCACTGCTGCACGGGAAGCACTAATGCCATCATTATGTGAGATTGATGTATTGCATTTGAATGAAGACGAAGTAATGGTACTATCACAACAGGATAAACAAGCAAACGTTGAGGAGGATACCGTAAGCTCCGAAATGTTATCGCAAATATCATCATTTCATGAACAAGGATGTGCAGTGGTACTACTTTCACTTGGTTCCAAAGGAGCCTTTGTAAGTGTGACACCCGATACTAAACGATTGCAACAATTATCAAATAATGAGCAACAACCAATAGCCATTAGTAAATGGATACCAGGAACACAAGTACGTATCCCAGCATTTCAAATAGACGGCGAGGTGAATGCCAATGGTGCTGGAGATGCTCTCTTTTCTGGATTTTGCCTAGCTGCTAGCTCGTGGGGATCTACAATGGAGCAACTGGTATATAAAGAAAGTAGTAGTATGAGTAGTAGTGATGAAGAGAAATGGAAGGTATCTCCTCAAGTGGCAGGTACATTTGCCTCACTGGTAGCGTGGCAACGATGTAATGCAAAGACAAGAGACGGTAATGGTATGAAGAGTGCTACTCAGTTGATGCAATTGATTCACGAGGGTAAGTTTCCAGATACACTAGAAGGTTGATTTTGAAGAATATACATTCTGATATGATGAGTGTATGTTACACTAACACTGTTTGAAGTCTGAGGTAGATATGAGATTGTAGAATGACGATGGTAAATTTGGAACTAATCCGAGAGAGGTTAAATTTAAAACAGTAGATGTAACATCCTACATGTACCTCAACTAAGAAGAAACTCTCGCCAATGGTATAGTCTTTCAAAGATCCCTTTGCAGAGATGTAGATGATCCTATGATATTATCTAAGGGAGCTAAACGAGACAATATACAAGTTCTTCAACCAATAAAGTACAATTTGCCTTTCTATCAGTTTAGAGCTGTGTATATTCTGCTACCACATCGGCAAAAGGCATTGAAAGTCATCTCCTTCTCTTCTTTGCCCAGTCACGAATGTTGGTCACGTGTTAGCCATCTCGAAATTGCTTGCTTGCTTTTTGTGTTGCTTTCTTGCTCTCATAAATTCGCCAACAGTTTGATCAACAAAGGTGAGTGTATTGATATGATGCCTTGGCCTATAGTGGATGGGATGGAGGGAGGGATAGAGAGGGGACAGAATACAGGGCCGCGGGGCGATAAGGTTGTGTGCATATGATATGTTCGTCGACCGTCGTTGGATCAAGAGATGCAATCATGGAAAGACGGTGCATGTGAACCCTCAACTTTGTTGTCCGTTGGTATGCTACTTCAGTCTATATAGATGGATGTTGGTACACCCTATACTATGGATAGAGTGGAGATATATCGTATGATATGTTAATGCAATTCTACATCCTCCATCGGTGCACCTATCTCTAACCACATCATTCATATATTTTGTCGTTATACCATCAAAATCATAAACCAACAGCTCCCATCAACAACCAACTACCAACCATGTCATACAAAGCAGGAATCTTCGAAGCCATCACGGCACTTAAGGACCGTACCGGATCCTCCTCCATTGCTATCAAGAAGCACATGCAGGCCAACCTTCCCAAGGATAAGAAGTGGATGAACGGCATGTACTTGAAAGCCTTGAACAAGGCTGTTGCCGATGGTGAACTTACCAAGAACAAGGGATCCTTCAAGCTCAGCGCCGCCACCAAGGCCGCCGCCACAAAGAAGAGTAAGCCTGCTGCTACCAAGAAGAAGGCTGCTCCTAAGAAGAAGGCCGCACCCAAGAAGAAGACTGCTCCTAAGAAGAAGGCTGCACCCAAGAAAAAGGCTGTGAGTTTTATGTGTCATGCGAACTTGTGTTGTACCTTATCATTCAATTATCTAATACTAATCTTCTATCATATTTATATAGGCACCCAAGAAGAAGGCCGCTACCAAGAAGAAGCCTGCTACCAAAAAGAAGGCAGCTCCTAAGAAGAAAGCCACAAAGAAGAAGACCGCCAAGAAGTCCAAGAAATAAGCACTGAAACTCAATAGTGTGCTGTTATTGCAATCTTCATTTGAATCTGTTATCATGTTTTACTTATTGTATATTATATGATGGAGTATTACATTGATAGCTGTTTAGATTTAGATGATATGATTCTTGAACAACAAACAAACAGGATTTTATAAAATCCGCCCTGAACAACAAAGGACACGAACATTCCTCTTACACTGATCAGTTGCATTTATACTCTATGTTTGATACTAATTTGTTCAACTAGTAGAATAATACGAATAGAAAGTGAGGGAGGAGGGTAGGTTGATGTTTGTACGTATATGATTAGACACAGACATAACGACATACATCTAAGATGAGAGAACCCTACCTGAGAGGATGAGACTTTAACCAATTCATGCCTACCTAAGAGGACAGACTAGATACAGTGCAAATGATACATACCTACCACATTGATTAAGTACTTTTAATATTCTAACTAATCATCTAAGTTTACCCTCATATTTTGTCGGTGCACCCTCTGAACATTGATTCAATTCTCAACGGTATCAATATAGGTAGCCCCTACACTATATCCTCCTGCCTGCAATCCGATCAAGAGACGCCCAGCACCGTTGAGACTACCTTAATATACGTGTGATTATGCATAGATAGAGCTGAGACAGGGAAAAGAATAACAAAAGATGGTACATGTGAAAAGTAAATATTGTTTGGTCTTTGATGATAGGGCGGATTTTAGAAAATCCTGTTTGTATTGTATGGCTAAATGGTACGAGCCACACTATTATTGTTGGTAAACAATATCATAATAATACCCAATGCATATATTGCTTAGGCGGAGGAGAACTTGGTAACAGCCTTGGTACCCTCAGATACGGCGTGCTTGGCAAGTTCACCAGGAAGCATAAGACGAACGGCAGTCTGGATCTCACGGGATGAGAGAGTAGCCTTCTTGTTGTAGGTGGCAAGCTTGCCAGCCTCTCCGGCGATACGTCCGAAGATATCGTTAATGAAGGAGTTCATGATGGACATACCCTTCTTACTGATACCAGTATCGGGGTGGACCTGCTTAAGGACCTTGTAGATGTAGGTGGAGTAAGATTCGACGCGCTTCTTGCTACGCTTCTTCTTGCCGTCGGCGGGGGCCTTCTTGGCAGCCTTGGAAGGAGCCTTCTTGGATGGTGTTTTAGCCATGATGGGATATAGTTGTTGATTAGTTGTTGATGAAGATCGATGAACGATTTATGAGCTTTATTTGTTTGATGTGTTGTTTTGTATGAGGATACCTCGCGCCAGTTTCTGACGGCCTACTTTCGACTTGAATTTTGGGCGCGCAGGTAGCAAACTGAAGGGTTTTGTTAGTATTTGTGTTTAGTTCTACGCAGAAATACGCTACCACACTAAATTTTATGTTAACAGCCTCATTTCACTTACACAAAAGAGCAACACAAACACAAGCTCATAAAATCGATTCATCGATTCAATCACCACTTTCAACTACTAAATCTACTAATCACCATGTCTGGAAAAGGAAAAGGAGGCCGCGGCGAGAAGAAGAGTACTACCTCTTCTGCCAAGGCTGGACTTCAGTTCCCCGTCGGTCGTATCGGTCGTTACCTCCGTCAAGGAAAGTACGCCACTCGTATGGGTGCTGGTGCCCCCGTCTACCTTGCTGCCGTCCTTGAGTACCTATGTGCTGAGATCTTGGAACTTGCCGGTAACGCCGCCCGTGACAACAAGAAGGCTCGTATCGTACCCCGTCACATCACCCTTGCCGTTAAGAACGATGAGGAATTGAACAAGTTGCTTGGAGGTGTTACCATCGCTGCTGGTGGTGTCCTTCCCAACATCCACGCTGTTCTTCTTCCAAAGAAGTCTGGCAAATAAGCAATAGATATATACACAGTACATACGTTATGATTTGCAATGAATGAATAGTTTCCTTCTTCGAGGTCTGCTGTTCATTTGTTCATATCATATACACAAAAACAGGATTTTATAAAATCCGCCCTCTTATCAAAGACTATTGAAAAGTTTGCCATTGCAGTTCATGTGTTTAACTACTCACCATCTCTTAAATTTCAGAGCATAGGAAAAGTATAAAACTTGTTTTATATAGATCTAGTTGCATTTGTAGGGCTGAGTATTGAGTATCACATACATAAAGTGAGAGTTGACAAATTTAAATCGCTAGAGGGTTGAGATTCTATGTATCTATCTAGCGAGAGTTGACAAGTTCTTGGTCCTTGATGTAAGTAGAAGATATTAATCTAGAACCATCTTCCCCCTAAACCCTACATATTATCAAGTGCTCTTCATTGTCATAATCTAGATAGATACGGTTGGACTGAATGAGAGTGTAGAGTTGTTTATCACACACAGTTCATGTATAAACACAAAAGATAGAAACTGTACGGCTATGATGTTGGTGGTTAGTATGAACTCGTCTTGTTACATACAACAACTACTACTATGGATATGCTGCTATACACATGTATGTACTTTCACCACAGCCTATTCATATACACATCTTGTGTCAGCCTTACTTATTACTTCCGACTTCATAACACATCGAGACTCTGTAAGTACCTATGAATTGCAATAGAGAAAGTTGATAATAGATGAATAAATTGCAATGGTTATGATAGTCTTTGATTGATGGGTGGATTTTAGAAAATCCGGTTTTGTGATGATATGTGATGATGCGTGCATATAGGTAATGTGTCTACACATCAATCTCATCATACGATAAGATCAACATTGCAATACAACAATAACGATAGCAACAACAACATCAATAAGACACTTATGAGCGCTCTCCGCGGATACGACGGGCAAGCTGAATATCCTTAGGCATGATGGTAACACGCTTGGCATGGATGGCACACAAGTTAGTGTCCTCGAAAAGACCAACAAGGTAGGCCTCGGCTGCCTCTTGAAGGGCAAGGACGGCAGATCCCTGGAATCGAAGATCACTCTTGAAATCCTGGGCAATCTCACGTACCAAACGCTGGAAGGGAAGCTTGCGGATCAATAGGTCGGTACTCTTTTGGTAACGACGGATCTCACGAAGGGCGACGGTTCCTGGTCTGTAACGATGGGGCTTCTTGACTCCTCCGGTGGCTGGGGCAGACTTACGTGCTGCCTTGGTGGCGAGCTGCTTACGGGGAGCTTTACCTCCGGTGGACTTACGTGCGGTTTGCTTTGTTCTGGCCATTTTGAATTAGGGTGGTTGAGTTATTGATTGAATCGATAGACGATTTATGAGTTGTTGTTGTTTGAGGAGGGTGCACCTTATTTTTGCTTTCTCGTAATCCGCGCCATTGATTAGGAATATGCAACATTTATTATTTATCAAATATTATTTTGTACACAGTTACTGCAAATTTCAATAAAATTACTACGTATATTTCAGTAGTATCCAATGCTTCAGTACCAAGTTTCTACATACCATTTCTACGTGTGGTACAAACCTACGTACAATTCTACGCAAAAAATATGGCGCGCTTACAAGAAAGCACACATCTCAACAAAACACAAAACAACAACAAAAAGCTCATAAATCGTACATCGATTCAATCATCATCAACAACAACTAATTAATCATGTCTGGCCGAGGAAAAGGAGGAAAGGGATTAGGAAAGGGAGGCGCCAAGCGTCATCGCAAGGTCCTTCGTGACAACATCCAGGGCATCACCAAGCCCGCTATCCGTCGTCTAGCTCGTCGTGGTGGTGTTAAGCGTATCAGTGGTCTCATCTACGAGGAGACCCGTGGTGTACTCAAGGTATTCCTTGAGAATGTCATCCGTGATTCCGTCACCTACACCGAGCATGCTCGTCGTAAGACTGTCACTGCCATGGACGTTGTCTACGCCCTTAAGCGTCAGGGAAAGACCCTTTACGGATTCGGCGGTTAAACAACCACCATTTTTCTGTATCGTCTTCATGACACAGCCATCTAATATTGAGTGTGAATATAGATGTATCATGGCAACATGATATGTCTCTATCTACATCTTGATATTATATAAACCGGATTTTCTAAAATCCACCCATCTATCCAAAGAATATATACAACCACTCTTCTATTTTGTTAATGTGACTAACATATTATATCCTCTTCTGTATTGCAATAAGTACAAGTGGTGTATGAACCTCTCTGCTGTTGGTTGTCGTTGCTTACTACTACTGAACCGTTTATTGACATAGAGATACAAAGTTGTTGCAACTATCAGCTATAGTTCACGTTTCATAAGATAGACAGTAACAGACGTAACATGATCTTCAGGTCGACATATAGGATCACACGACAGTCCATCAGTTTGATGATAAGGCAAGGAGAGGAGGGAGACAGGTAGGTAGATACACTTTGTCTGTAGATGTTAGGTTTAGTTCAGTTAACTCCTTCATACTTAAACAGCTCGCCCAACTCCCAAACAACAGCCTGAACTTTCTTAGGAACGATACCCCATCATCAAAGAACATATCAGCCGCACCACTCTTCTATTTTGTTCCATGTGTCTCTATCATACACCCTCTTTCTATTATTGCAATAATGTATGAGGGTATATTATACCCCTCTCTGCTTCGCCCGTCGTTTCTTACTGTAACGGTTAGTACCTAGAGATAGATAGTTACAACAATTAACAACCTATGTTCCATAAGATAGACAGTAATAACTGACAATCTACAGTACATACACATGAACCCACAAACATAGGATCATGTTCATACGTACAGTCGACAGTAAGGATCACACGATCAGTCAATGAGTTTGATGATACATAGCATAACAAGGCAACGAGAGGAGGGAGACAGATAGACACACTTCTTTGTCCTTTGTTGAGGCGGGCTTACGTTTAGTTCAGTTATCTCCGAGATCACGTAAAACATATTTGAAACATATCTCCAACTCCCAAATAACAGTCCGAACTGTCTTTCTCTGATGTACCTTCCTCTGACAACCGTCATTGGTCTACTCAAATACTACCCGAATAAGATCATTCTTTACTCTTTTCTGACAATACCCTCGCCTTCACACTTCTCACAGAAGAACTCCTTGACTTGGTGGTTGTAAATCTCCTTCACTAGTCCATATCCCTTGCAGACAGAACAAATTTGGAATTTATCTAGCCTATTCATTCCTTTGATAGTTGTTTTGTTTGAAGATGAAGAGCTCTGTTGTTGCGATGAAGAGCTTTGTTGACCATTTTTAGAGTACTTCTTAACAAGACCCTCGACGTCTACACCGCATTGTTGGCCTGCTGCAATTACTGAAGCGTCTACTTTCATCTTACTTTACTATTTATTCAAGTGCTTCGCTTGTGTTTGGAAGGTAGAGGTAAGTAAGTAGGTACCCTATTTTTCTCACCTCCCCCCTTGACACTAACTAAACAAATATGACATTGCCGTCCTACTACCATCTCTCCCCTACACAAATAGATGGACTGTCATTCATTATCACACTGAAGAATGATAGCGGGGAGAATGAAGAGCAGCAATTCCATATCCGTTGGCAAGAGAAGATTCACTCATCAAACAATGATGCTGAGCCTTCCCAAGTTAGTGTACTCACATATACTAATGAGGACGTCATTGCAAATAACCAAACAGATCAAGGATTCATCCAACGTTCAGATTTAGATTCCTACTCAGCTGCGACTCGTTCTCGTATGGAGAGATTGCTTAGGGAAGACGAATACCAAACATTTGTCATCGCAGCCAAGACTAAACACGACGATGAGGCTGTCTTGTGTGTCATAAAGCTCTATCCAGACTCTGGCCAACTGTCATCTACACCGCAGTTTAGTGAAGTTGAGTCCGAGGATTTTGAAGACAGACTCTTTCTGTCAGACAGCAGTATCAGTAAGATTCTAGAAAGGGGCCAGAGACTCACAACTCATTCATTTTCCACCACCACTGGTTGCTTGTATGAATATACAATTCAATGTCCGACAATCGATGAAGACAACAGAAACATGGATAACATGCTTGCCGAGCAACGAATTCTTGATAGAGAGGATGCAAGACGAGAGAAGATCTATAATGAGTTACAAGATTGTGATTCATTGTATGATGGAAGCAATGATGTGTTTACCCATGCGGCACATGTAGAGCTTATATCAATTGAAGGCGATGCTTTCGTTCAGTCAAACTTGCTACTTTCTCAACCACACGGGTCAAATATCTCAGTTCAGTACAAGGTTGTCGAGTCAACCAGTAGTACTGATAAGTGGGAAGAAAGACTGCTACTTGAGGGGTCAACATCAAGTGTTTCGTCTTGCTCATCAGTTCGTAAAAGCTTGGAGTTTGTCTCCAACTTTATAATTGCCTTTATTGGTGCTGCCTTTGTCTTGATGCTTTGGTATGGAGATTATGGACATGACTATTCGCTAGCCTTGCTATTCACTGTTGTTCCACTCGGGTTGATCATTAATGCAGCAATTAGTGGCAGTGATGCATCTCTCTATCATATCAATCATCAATTCTTGCTTCTCTTCAACAACAGTAGTGACACCGACAAACAGCCAAACCAGCTTGTGCTTGAATTAAAAGTATTCTTTCAGAACAACTTTGGCTTTGAATCACTAGCAGGTTGTGGCACAGTTAATATTCCAACTGAAGCTGGTACATATGACTTGCAAGTTCCCACATGGAAACCAATTGCTTGTCCTGGCGTTGGTGAAACGGAAGGCCGAATGTACGATTACTTTTTAGGCTCATCTTGTGAAGTAGGACCTCAAGATCCCATGCCTACTGAGCTTGAGCTGTCGAAAGACACTGATATTCGACTATTGAGCAAGGCTGGTCTCCATACAAAAAGTACTGGGTCTGTTCGTTTGAAGATTAATATTATGCCAAACTTCTTCAAGGATAAGATCAAGGCTGAAGTTGTTGATAATCACCATCACAGAGTCAAAATGCGAGAGACCGTTGACGAGGTACTTACTCGGGTTCGTTTGAACAAAATCGAAAGAGTTCGTCGGTCTAGAACTTCACTACCTTAGGCAATCTGCTTGTAACTATAATTCTAACTCACTCTCTAAACATAAACTCTGTTGTACTCCATTTAACATACTATTCACTTTCTCCAAAACATTTATTCATGACATATGGCTAATTTGTTCACATATAACAAGTGTCACATCATGAGTTAAGAGACTTAATCCTTTTTCTTCTCCTTCAGCTCACTCAAGAACTTCGCCGTATTTGCCTTATACAGTAGAATTTGAGTGAATAGAACGGCATTTAAAGTAATACTTGTGCCGTATGCTCTGAGGATATGAAAGTCCCAACCAACCTCTTTGATGGTAGTGGCAATCCTCACCAAACTTCCAGCTAGATTCATTCCAGTAGTTGCTATACTCTGCGCTCCAGTTTGCTTGTTTTTATAATTTGTACTAATCTGTGCACCTCTTGTACTTACTAATACAACTGGATTATATACCATTAATATATAAATAAAGTCTGTGTACATAGTTCCTAATACTTGAAAGACTCCGACCAAGTAGAGAGTGTATCCAATTATTGCCAATACTATGTCTTTCTTGCTAATGTTTGGTTGGGAGTATGCCCAAATTAATGAAACTACAACCATTTGCTGTAATAATACCGAGAATGTCTCGCCATATGCTGTAAATGGATTACCTCGTAGGATATTATAAAAGGCAGCATTTGAATACATAATGACTTCCCCGTATGCACTCCCTACAGATAAACCTGCTACATTTTGCGATTTGAGTATGTTTCTTATCACAGGTGCCTTGTTGATACATGATGCAATAATGATACCGATACCTATACCTTTGGCAATTAAGCGTGATAAACACGGTGTGCTAAGGATTGGGAAGGTATCGAGACATGATGTTGGTGACACGTTTGGATTTGGATCTACCCCCCATGCCCAGTTTGCAAGAGATAGAATGAGAGGATTATCAATGAGACCCATAGCTCGGAGAATTTTGTATTATATTATCAAATGTAACGATATACTGAAGTAGTAGAGGTTCAACCAAGTTGATGATGTACTTTTGATGTGTAGATAGCTATGACGATTGTTGGGGTATCTTGATGGGTGATGGATCTTTGGTATCTTTGCAATACAATTGTAATAATACCAGCAACGCCGCAGTTAGCAACGGAGCTATTATATGAGCGTAGAAGAGATATCGAGTATATGATTATAGACAAACTTCAAAGCTAATGAATACACTGGTAATCCTTTTTCTCCTCCCCTCTCCTCCATTTTATTCCCCTGAGTAAACGGTACAACTATTGTAGTCTCTAGGTACTTTTACGCCTACTCGTTGCCATTTGATATCTTATACTCATCATTCGAAGTAGTTATAGTTGTTGCCAAAGTCTCATATCATGATTCGTAGGCTAGCGATACCACTACGCCGATATCACATCCACAAACAAAGTACATCAACACAATCATTATCGATAAACTACACCTGCAAATACTTTAGTACTGCAAATATAGAACAGTCTCATGATGATAATATACTAAATAATGAAATCAATTTAGAACAGCTTCCAGATGGTATTACTCGACATGTAGATTTCTTTGGAGAGGCCATCACTTTTGTGAATAATGTAGATTGCAATTCTATAAAATCAATTTATCATCAATTACCAACATCAATACAATCACAACAGAGTACTGGAGCCAATACACAAACTGCTGATGTATTTAATACACAAACAGTATTGCCATCATCTTCTTCGTCACCATCCTCTGAATTATCATCAGATAGAATTATCAATGCAACATCATCATTTGATGGGATGGCATTATGTATCCTATCTCGTGGATCTGCTAATTTACATACCGGAAATGATGGTGATGGACCAGAGGCAAGAGCATTCCATTCATCTGCAATGGCATGGAGTGAATTGATACGATGTGCTTGGGAATGGAATCGTAATAGTGCTGATAGTAGTACCAATATCACATCTTCTCCAATGTTGGCTGTGGCAACTGTAGCACCAGTATTGGCACAGGGAGGTAGTCATTATGTACATCGGATTGATAGATTATTGAGTACAACACGAGATATACCTGATAGACCACCTCCAAGTTTATATGAAATGGCACAGAATGCAGCTTCCTTTCGTGATGCGATTTTACCAACCGCATCATCTATTGGCAACAATAGTATAAATGAAGAAGAACCAATACATTTAGTAACACCAAGAGAACGATGGCATTTACATGCACTACATCAATTACTACAAGATAATCATCACGATGCAATGGGTGCATATCTGAGACTGCTAGAATTGTATCCCGGTGATTTACTTGGTTTGAGTTTGGCATTAGATGTAGCGCATACTATAGGTGATAGTGAAGCAGCTTGTCGGGCAGCAACAAATGTATCATCGTACTGGACTGAGAGAGATGGAGGTGCATTACGACTGCAACAATCCCATCCTGCTCAGAATATGGCCACATCACTTATATCTGTCGGTTTGTCATCTTCGTCATCATCATCACGAGCATCAACTGCTGAACGTCTTGCAGAGATTGCCATGGCAAGAGACGCTGAAGGGTCAGGCGGCACGTCAATTTGGGCAATATCAAATTGTCTTGCCTCGGAAGGTAGATCATCTGAAATGACATCCAAGCTAAGTTCATACGATGGCACACAATCATACGAAGTATGTGGATATTTACACTTCAATACAAGAATGAAGGGTTATGCAGGTATTGCATTATTAGATCAGAAAAGGAATGGAGCAGATCGATCAGCACTTGCAAAGTATGATGGAGGGTTTGGAAATGTATTAGAATATAGTGGCAATACTGTAGAGGGACAAGAGAAGGGTGGAGAAGAATTATGTTTGAGAGGGAAGAGAATACCCAGAAGTGTTAGGCAGGATGTGGCTGGTGCTGTGGGTTCAATGTTTACTGGTTGGTTTGGTAGTAGTAATAATGGAAATGGTACAACAAACCAAACACTAAATCAATCTGAGTCACCTCAAGAAGGAGAGAAGCAAGATGTTAAAAGACTCAAACGGAGAACCGTTGAAGATGTCGTTTGTTGGCTACCTCCCAGTCCTCTATTACTCACTCATGCAACAGCTTTATTGCTCAGACTAACCCTCTGTGATGCAATACCTGAATCAGATGATAGATGGGCTGATATGAGAGTAGCATGGTCTACAGCGTTGCAAGATATTGACGGAGATACAATTGAAAACAAATCTTCAGTAGAGTTCATGCCTCTAGCGATGGTAGCTTCATCATTAGTGATTGATCCAAACAAACAGCTTTATCAGAACAATAAAGTATCTCGACCTCTACAATGTGCAATGCAAGGGTTACATAAAATGGGAAAGTTGATGAAACTTGGTCAATTGAAACTGGCATCAACGTCAGCCTTAGATGAGTCTTCTGACACTACACTAATTGAAGATGAATGGAGAGAAGTCATGAAATTACTAGCTCAAGCAAGAGACTCATGTCAGCGATGGGACATGCCCACAGGACTATCATCTTCAACGTATACACTTCCTACTTCCAACGAGGCCTCTTCGTCTTCAATTGGATGGGACTTTGACCTGCGACAATTCCTAGAGTATCCACTCAACTATGCAGCCATGCAAGTAGGTGATTATGAAAGTCTCTGTTTAGCCAGAACGATATGTAGTGAAGGCACGACATTACGATCAAATTGTCCTGAAATATGGTGGAGATACTCATCAGTGTTGGAAAAGTTAGGGGATCAAATTGCTGCAGAGAATGCTAAAGCTGCAAGCATAAGCTTGGGTAGCGGTGAAGGAGGTTCACAGTTCTAGGTGAAGGCTTGGTATCATCGTCTTTAACAGATAATTATTAGCTTTAAGATTAGCTAAGACACACACCACATTGCTTCCCTAAACCATTCACAAACCTAGATATACTGATATCTATCCACTGTTCTTCATACCCTGAGCAATTCCCTTGATGGAATGAAGGAGGGCGTCCGTACGAGTACTCTTAATAGCACGTAACTCAAGAGTGAGGTCAGGAGAATCATCCGCCGGCATAGAACGCAATACCTTGAGAATCTCAGCCTGCACAACATTGATAGAATCGACGTATGGATTACGAATAGTTGAAGAGGCCCTCATCAACTGAACATGAGGTCCACTGATGTCTTGAGAACCAGAGATATCAATAACTGCCTGACGAGTCTCAACAAGCTTGTCTCTGACTTCATTTCCAAGACTCATGAGACTCTCGTCGACAAGCAAGTCATCATAATTCTTGGTGATACTGAAATCAGTTTTTGATACCAACATACTAATTAAGGAAATGATCTCACGGAACCATGGCCACTCCTCGTACATCTCACGAAGGACTTTCTCGTCCTCTTCACTTCCGTTAAGACCAGCACCAACTCCGAGCCAAGCACTAAGATGCATACGTGTCTGCGCCCAGGCGAAAGTCCATGGAATAGCTCTTAAACTTTCAACACCTCCCTTGGGATTACGCTTGGCAGGACGACTGCCAATATTCAATACTCCAAGCTCGAGTTCGGGTGTGGCCTGTCTGAAGTAGGGTACGAAGCGTGGATCCTCTCTCACTGTATGACGATAGGCTGCACACGACACATCGCTCACACGTTGCATTTGATCCCTCCACTCCTGCTTAGGCTCGACACGCTTTACAAAGGACTCTCTCAAGAGAGCAGCAGTGTAGATGTCGAGAGATCTTTGAGCGATTTCAAGCGAGCCGAAGTTCTGTCGGATCATTTCTCCCTGTTCTGTAACACGGAATCGTCCATTGATAGTGTTGGGAGGATGTGACAAAATAGCTCGGTAGAGGGCTGGATTTCCTCCTCTTCCCACTGTACCTCCTTTGCCGTGGAAGAAAGTAAGTTCAATTCCATGCTTGTCTGCAATACCTGCCATGGCTTCCTGTGCAGTGTATTGAGCCCAACAAGCTGCAAGTCTTCCGGCATCTTTAGCAGAGTCAGAGTAGCCAACCATCACTTCTTGCTTCCCTCCAATGGCACCAATGTAGCTGTTGACACTAAATAAAGTCTCTAGCTGTTCAGGTGAGTTCATCAGATCATCAAGTGTCTCGAACAGTGGAACAACTCTCATCAACTTTCCATTTTCAGCTGTCATGCCAAACTGCTTCTGAAGCAACATGACGGCTAAGACATCACTAGCAGTATTAGCCTGACTAATCACATATGCACCAAGTGACTCCGAGTCTAACTCTGACGCTACCTTATATACCATTAAGGTCTTTCTAATATCAGGATCTAAACCAAAGTTATTTGAAACAATGTCTGTAATACGAAATAGTGGTCGCTTGCTGTTAAGTTCAGCCTGCAACCAGCTCAACCGTGCTGCCTCGTCCCATTCCTTAATAAATATAGGCATATGTGAGTTAGACAATGATATACAAGCACACACAAGATGAACATAATAGTAAAACTCACCTTGTAACTTCCAATACCAAGCTGACGAGTAATGGCATCCAAGGCCAACGTGTGCCTAGTTGACTCCTCACGGATATCCAAAGGTACCAAAGTCATACCGAATGTAACAATACGACGAATGATATCTGATACATGTCCATCAGCAACTAGCTCAAATCCGGTCTCAACTAATGAATTGTAAATAACCTTCATCGGGTCCAGTAGTTCGGCAGACTTGATGATAGGCTCAACATCCTCCCATCCAGCTAAGGATCCAAAGGCATGCTCTGAGGATGAGAAGTGTACAGAAGCATCATTAATGTTGTGTAACTTTGCCTCGCAATCCTTGATTGTTCGGACTAATCGTTTACGCAAGTGTCCAATGACACGACGGTACTTCTCCCTAACATCATCCGAGTCAGTAATACTGTCAGCCAATGTTTCCAACTCCTTTGAGAATCGACTACTAATTGCCAATTCAGAGTATAATATGTTCAATTCTTGTAAGAACATCTTGGCAGCTCGTAATCGTTGATGTGTTACCACTTCTAATGTAACCTCGGGCGTGCAGTTGGGGTTCCCATCTCTGTCTCCACCAATCCATGAAGCGAATTTGATGGGAGCAGTATCAACGGGTAGTTTACGGCCAAGAGTTACACGACATTGCGCATCTAATTTACGCAAATAGGATGGTACGGCATCCCATAGGACTGATTCGATGACAGCATTTCCCCCGGCAGCTTCCTTTTGGACAGTAGGTTTTACACGGCTTTATATATTTAACGGTGGGTCGGATTAGACATATAAAATAAATTGATCATTTATATCATAAATGTATAAAATACATAATGTAATAATCAATAATAATAAACACTCACCGAATCTCATCAGAACCCCAAATGGCAGCAATAATTCCACGCAATGAATTCAATGCCTCGGCACGTTCAAATGGGTGCAAATCGGGACGTTCCAAGTAGGCAAGTAATTCCGAAATCTTACGGTCTGAATTAAGGTGAATAATATATGTTAAGTATATGACATGAAAAGGTAAAAGATATACTTTTGACACACACATCAATGCAACACATCACAAAAAAACTTACACTTTCGAATAATAGTCTTCCTATTAACCTCAGTAGGATGTGCCGTTAAAACAATTTCACACTTTTGTGTAATCAACTTGTTAAATATTTCATCTGAATTAATACCATCATTTTCCAACATTATCTCCAAAGTACCCCTAATAGAATCTTCCACCATGGGTAATGGACCAACATGTACATTCTCCATACCCGCCACCTGTTCTTCATTATTACGTACGATACGCATACGATGATGTACTTCTGCTGCATTTACTAAATTTAATGCAATTGCAAATGTCTTCATTACACCCAATGTATCCTCAGGTGATACGTCATGTGCAATTTTCTTCATTTCCTCAAATGACGTAACATCATTTGGATTTGATGCACGTTGTTTACCCAACGTACGTAACTGTGTATAATAATTGAATACTGTTGGATTTTCTTTTTTGATTACCTCGGCTAACATGTTGGATAACATTTCAATGTCGGATATTAATGGTGCATCGGCAACTTCATCTAATGCTGGATTCTCGGCTATTGATGTTTCATCATCGGCTATGCCAACTACACCGTCGGCACCGCCGGAGGGTACTAGGTCGGTAATATCTTGTGCTACTACTGATGGTATATCAGTGTTGTCATTATTATTTGTGGTAGTTGACTTGTTATTGATAAAAGCTCGCTTGGATGCAGCAGCGAGTGACGCAAGTGGTGTTGATGGGGAAGCTGCATTAGATGACCATCTTAGCGTCGTCGCTACCGCGAGTATTAGAGAGATATTATATCGCATGCTTTGCAACGTTTATCTGGTGATTATGAGGATATCAATGAAGAGATTAGTGGCTATAAGATTCGTTGCAATTGCATGATACATATGCCAAGCACTTTTTGAAAAAATGAGCGGCTAGGAGAGAGGGTTGGCATTCTTTCCTTGAAGTGTCAAGATTTGTCTCGGAAGTGTCACACACAATTCACAATTACAGCATATACCCCATCTACATTAACACATTAACTTTAACATCTATCAACATTAGTATTGGCAATATATTGCAATCCTATCTACACACATTCAGAAGTAAGATACTTGTGAAGTTTATCTAGTATCTCTGACCACAAATGTTCTTAAGACAATCTTACCTCCTTCTTATATTCTAATGCTTGTTTGTAAGCTCAACTGTAACTTACTGCATCTGGATGGTCAAGTTGATCTCTTGCAAGCTTCAAGAAACTTGGGTGATATACGACATTCTTTGTGTGGTAATTCCTTGAATATTACTACTACAAACTTTGCTGTATGTCTTATCACTGTACCAGTCTTACCACCGTGTAATGAATGGCTTGATATGACGGTTACACTACTGTTGATAGCAAAATCAGTGGGCTTATCGGAGGATACTTGCGGATTGTTTGTATTATCAGATTTGTTCTTTTGTGATGTTGCAGAAGAAGACGATGTTATTGTTGGAGATGACGTACTATTCTCCGATACACAAGCTAAAGAAGTGCGGTATATCTTGATGATTTCCTTTGACCTTTCATCTTCAAAATAGACATAACATTTTGTTTCCTTTACTATAACACCACACATGCCATATCGTTTATGTCCTTGTTTTACAACTCTTACCCTAGTACCGATATTGAAACAATCATTGTTAGGAGATTTGTTTTCATTATCATGTGATTCTTCTATCCTATTCACAGATTGTTTTTGAGTATCTTCTTCTTCAACGATATTTGTTGCCGATGTATTTACCGCATTACTTACAATAACAAGAGAGTCGGTCTCTTCAGTTGGTATTATAATATCTGGTATATCATCTATTTCGGTTGATGCAATATCTGATGTATTATCTATCCTACCGCCGATAGCAACATAAGATGAATTACTACTCGACTGATTATCGACATCATCTACTACTTCTTCTACTACATTATTTGCACTACCAGTTGGAGATACTAATACAGATTTTTTCTTCATTACCTGTATCGTCAATATTGAAGTTGATAGATGTTTTGTTCGGGTATACTACTGATGGAGGCCCGCCACTGTTACTGCTTCCACTACTATTGCTACTTGAACGAGATGACGAGCGAAGTCTTACTGAACTTCTTTTGAATGGACGGCTTAACTTTGATAGAGATAGACTCTTTCGGGCCTTTCGAAAGGAAGACGGCATGACAGTCGATGGATATGGTATTATATCAATCATAGGTATCATGCAATACAAACATTTAAGCCTGGTAAAATAGAAAGCCCCCCCCCCCCCCCCCCCCCCCCCTATGGATACCGGTGGCAAGTTTTTAGTGTATTTACACAGTGCATATCAATCTAAAGCTCTTTTAAAGCTCTATTCAATGATGTATTGATGAGATAATACTTTGGACTTCATCGGCTTTGTTTAAAGGCTCAAAGATAGCATATTGAGTGCTTTGGAGATGTGAGATTTTGCACTTTCTACATAGGAATTCATATGTTTCTACAGGATACCGAAAGCGGTGTCAAGTTTTGACTATTTAGAGAAAATGGGTCATAAAAAAGTTGCTATATTGGTATCCTTTTGGTATCCATAGGGGGGGGGCTTTTCTTTTTTACCAGGCTTATTTCATCTTGCCATGAGGAGGCAAGTTTTGCACACTGTAGGCCTCGGTTCTGTATGACATCACAAGCAGTAGTTATGTGGAGAGTATAGTGTTAGTGCTAGTTGAAAATTATTATGAAGATACCGGTTGATTTTTTGTGAAAGTTTTTGTGACGCTTAGCTAAAAAACTTTCACCAAAACAAATCGAAAAAAATCATAGTATCTTTAACTCAACTCAAGACAACACTATACTACTCGTAACAACTCATTAGACACGCCGTAAAAGAACCGAGGACTACAGTGTGAAGTTTTGTTTTATATTTTTGATGACATTTCTGAGGATACCGTGACCGAATCCTCAAGATCGGATAGCCCTCGGATGTGAGTTTGAGCAAGGAGAGATAAGGTATATATTGAAAGTTTAACCTCGCTAGAGATAGGATAGTCGGTAGTGTTGCAAACATTTGTTGGTTAATTTAAAGTCATACAATTACAATTTCAAGGCCTCATACAGATTAGATCACATTGTGTCAAACAGATTTCAATTCACCCCCTTCCGCTACAAATACAAAATTAACCCCGATACTACTTTCATTTCATATTTACTCTGTTACTTCATTAGCCATTTCAAATAGTGAGCGAGGTTGGCACTTTCCTTGACGGCAACTCCACTGTATCGATTGAGAGTGAATGAAGGTGAGCATAAGATGTGTATAAGATGTGAGCAAAAGAAACTCAGCAAAGAGACAATCTACTTACCTGACTGCCTTGTCCATTCCCACAATCGGTACCTGACTTACAGCTTTGACCTGTTGCACGCTCACATCTGTTCCTGTCCTTGTTGCAGAAATCATTACGGTTACGGCATTGGCTATCATTGCGGCAAAAGCGCCCAGCCGTACGACAACTTCCGTTACGAGTGCTACCAGTCCATTCACAATCGCCCGAAGATGGTTGAAAGTCATTAGTACACCAGTCTCTGGTAGTACGAGAAGAGCAACTAGCCCTATTATCTTTAGGAGCAGTACGACAACTTCCATTACGAGTGCTACCGTTCCATTCACAGTCACCAGACGATGGCTGGAAGTCGTTTGTACACCAGTCTTTGTTACCACGGGAGCTACAACTAGCCCTATTATCTTTAGGAGCAGTACGACAACTTCCATTACGAGTGCTACCGGTCCATTCACAGTCGCCAGATGATGGCTGGAAGTCGTTAGTACACCAGTCTCTGGTAGTACGAGAAGAGCAACTAGCCCTATTATCTTTAGGAGCAGTACGACAACTTCCATTACGAGTGCTACCGTTCCATTCACAGTCACCAGACGATGGCTGGAAGTCGTTTGTACACCAGTCTTTGTTACCACGGGAGCTACAACTAGCCCTATTATCTTTAGGAGCAGTACGACAACTTCCATTACGAGTGCTACCGGTCCATTCACAGTCGCCAGATGATGGCTGGAAGTCGTTAGTACACCAGTCTCGTGTGTTTCTTGACCTACAACTAGCTCGTTGACTCTCCTCTTCAATGAAGACGGCCTTATCGAAAAGTTCGTTTAACGAGGGAGAATCTTCTGATACACTTGATTGAACAAAGACCTAGGATATGAAGAGTGAGGTGGGTTATAATATTAGAACATATTATGATATACACTAAAAACGATACATCATAAACTGACTTACCTTGGTTGCAGTATAATCTTGGTCCGCATATGCACCATTGGTGAAAAGAATTGCTGTTGTTGATAGTAAAAAGAGCTTCATGTTGATTGATGATGATGGTTTTGTTGGATTGATGTGTAGATGATTACAATTTGTAATTTATGAGCTCAATATCAACCCGAGATATGCAAAGTGTGAGCATGCAAATGCAAGATCGTGAAACTCCACACTGAATCTCAAAGGGAACACACGATGCATTGGCATATTGTAGTCGTGGAGGCTCAACATTTACTGCACGTGGATTATTATCAAGATCCAAAATGTGAGCGACATCTTATTCTTTCCTTTATTCCTTCTCAAAGATACCGGTATCCATTATTTAGTCTGTTTTCCGTTGGATGGCTTCATTCAACATACACAACCTTTAGAGAATCCTCCTCTGTTGAGGTATATTGAGCTCAGAGAAGGAAAGTAGTTGGGGAGCATCATGATAGTTCGATAAATATCATGGTAAGCTTGTATTCCGGGCTACCAATTGCCAACTCATCCTTACTTTCCGACAACATATACGCCGACATTTAGTCCAGTTATTTCCTTCAATAGTTGCATCTTGACTAAGAGCTCAACCAATACATTTGGACTGAATAATGGTTCATACTCATTGTCTTTTGTAGGCCTGCTCGGGTCCAAATCTTTATACTCCTCTGTCCTCGAATCCTCGTAAAAAATCCTGTGGGGAAGATCATCATTAAGACTTGTATTCTTTGTAGCCCATGAAAAGATGCAAGCTCGGTCAATTACCCGGTCGGCATTAGGAGATTGGTTGTTTATATCTCCAATGAGGTCGGTTAGCCATTCCTTGACACATAGGCTTGATGTTAATTCATCCATGATAGACTGCTTGAGTGATGAATCGCCATTGCTCAACATACTACTACTAATACTACTAATATATCCATGTAGATGGACACTTCTTACAACAGCCAAAGCCTCATTCAAGAATCTATCTCCTTTGGCAGTCTCAACTCCGTCTAAACCAAACTCATCTCCAATCAAAGATACATATGCACTCAATAGATGAGCTCTTTGTCTCTCTGGACCGATAATGTTATGACTTTGATCGCAATCTGGAGCATGATACTTTGATATCAGTATCTGTAGAGCCGCCTCCTTTGGTCTAACCAGAGAGTACTTGAGCTGTTGCTCCAATGTTTGAGTTTTGCAAGTAAGATCACTATACATCCTTAAAATAACTCTGGCCTGAACTTGCTGACAGTCTTGACATGCCTCGACTAGATGTTGTATCATATCCACACGTTTTTTATATTTTGAATCCATCTTGTTCAACTCTGCAACAACATGTCGGAAGGCAGGAATGATAGTTTGATTAACACTAGAATTGGCATTACCATGCATAAACAATCCTCGTTGGTAAATGTCTGTTAGCATTCGAGTTACTGGCTTTCTGTCTCGTTCTCCCTTCATATCACGAGCAGCTGGCATAGATGACAGTACAATATCTGATATTGACTTAGATAAGTCTACATAGGAGTTTCCATTGCTTGTTATTGCTGTAGTATGTAGAGGACTAAAGGCGGTAGGGCCAAATGAGTGCTTTGAAGCGAGATAACTGATAGAGAATGAATCAATCTTTTGATCAGATGGTAATGTGGTGGTACCACTACTTGCTGTGGTTGATAACGAAGAGTTGATTGGTAAAGTACTGCTTGCGGTAGTTGACATGGATGAACCAAAACTATCCATAGGAGGCGCCGACGGTTGTCTATCAAATGTTGGTTTCTGGATATTGCTCATCATGCTAGTATCACCATTCATATTATTACCTATTGGTGGAGCGAGTGGTGGAGGTAATGCATTCTTTGCTTCATCTCTAGCCTCCATCAACGCCCATCCCAGAATGTTTGCTCCCTTTGAGATGAGTAGTTTGATTGTATGTTAGCATAGCACATAAGATGTGAAAAATACAGTGGTTAGAAGACTTACCTTCCACCTCGCAGGATAATATACATTACTATCATTTGCATGAAGAGCACAACCCCAAACCCAATCACCTGGATCGCATTCGACAATAATATGGTCATTTGTTTGTACTAATGCCTGTTTGAAAGCATCCCATTCAAGTTTTGCAATGGTAACATCTTTTACAATCGAACATTGGTTCTTATCCCAAATGTGTTGATTGAAGTTCTGTACCTGCCTGCCTAATGATTTAGCCTGTCGTGAATCTCGACATGCAAGTATTGCATCAAATGTTACAAAGTCTTTAAATAATGCTGCTTTGCATGCCATGATTGCCATTTCAGAGAAAGTAAAATTGAGTACTGCATTCCGTCCAGATGCTACTAATTGAGTTGAATTGCAATATGTTGGAATAGTAAATGATAATGGTGGATGTGTAATGTAATTTGAAAATATATGTATACTTGGTTGAGTAAATGTTGTTACAGAAGTAGATACGGCTTGACTTCCATATGATTTCCATTTTTGCTTTAAGATTGTAGGGGTCATAGAGATGTTACTATTACCGTTAACATAAGACGGTGTACTTGATGCTATTGCTGCCGAAGAAGATCCAGCATAACGGGATGTTTGACATATTTTACATGTATCAAATTGTATTGCATTTTCATATGTACATGCCGAACATGGCCTGTATATGGGAGAGAAGTGATTGCAACAAAAGTTAGAACATGCGGCTTGCAAAGGCAATCTTCTATTGAACACACCATGACACACAACAAAGTAACATAAATCGGACTTTCCAGGATTTAGCTGCCTTCTTCTTGAATGGTATGAGAACCATTGTTTTGTTTTATACTATATAATTGTACCGATATTGTAGTGTATTATCTTTTTGATGCCTTCTTATTGAAGGGTATAGGAACAATTGTTTTTTACTAACTCCTTCAACTTAATCTCCTAAACTGATGTTGATGTTTTTACTTTGCATCTGTCAACAAGAGTATGGTATCTATTGATTAATTAATGTGATTATGTTATCAACAACAATCTCAATCGACAATGATCACACTAATATGTTTGTGATGTAAAGCAATCTTAAATATAAGCTATTGCCGCCCCTAATAGGTACAACTATTTTGCAACAGCATTCAATAAAGGGCAGTAGTTATTATCTATTGCGAAGATTTTGGAGTCTACAAATGTATCCCATAAAAATCAGTACAATGTTGATGATAGGGTGACGATCGCTATACTGTGGAATGGAGCAGCATGATATGCAATTGAGGGTGTGTGTCATCGAGCTGCAACTTATTAGCCACTTCTTCTGAGACTTTAGTATAATTTATTTGTCCGGCACAAGATCATAACAAGATATCATTTCAACCGTGCACCAAAAGGGCTTATACTACTCTATCTATACATCAACCAAGCTCTATCATCCATTATCTTCATATCATCTAAATAAGCTGAGAACTCTCGTCACAACTTTCCATGATGAATATCTTACTGTATTTGCAATTCTATGCATATCTCCTCGTTCTACTGAAGATAGGCCATCATAAAGTATTAGCACAAGAAGATACGAGGCCAGGTGTATTTGCAAACAATGAAAGTCCAATTCGTGTACATTATGGTTACTTTCCTGAAGCAAGTCCTATCCGAGTTGCCTGTGCACGAGGATGGTTCAAGTTTATGCAGTATAAAGTAACGTGCTATCCCCAAACATCAGGTATGTAATATAATATTGATGATATACATATCTTGAGATATATATTTGATATCTTGGGTATCCTTTTATATCTACATACAACTAACACATACATGTCTCAAATCATATATAAACACTAGGTTCATTTGCAGTTCAAAGGCTTGATTCTGGATCATTACACATATCAGAAGTGGGAAGTACTCCACTAGCTCAAGCCCTAGCACGTGGTGTTGATATTCAAGTAGTATTTATTGATCAATATAAGGGAGATTCCCAGGGAATATATGTTAGACCAGATAATACTGAAACAGGATATAAGAGAATACAACATCCATTAGACTTGATTGGGAGGAAATTAGGTGTTCCATTTGGTAGTACTGTTCACTATCAAGTATTATTCCTCTTGGATATCTTGAAGATTACTGGAAAGGTAGAACTAATTAACCTATCTCCTTCAGAGATTATCAAAGCTTGGGATGAAGGAGAAATAGACGCAGCTGGATGCTGGGGTCCAACACGAGAGTATATCTTAGATAAAGATGGAGATAGTCCCGGGCAAGTGCTAGTATCCGCAGGTGTCTTGGGAGATTGGGGCAGAGAGACTTTTAATGTAGTGGCAGTCCGACGAGACTTTCTGAATGATAACGCTCCATTCATGCAGCACTTTACTTCAATATTGGGTGCACTGACGGATTCATTTCTGGACACATTAGGGGAAGTGGATGCAAAGAACGTTATCCGTTGGAATCCAAACACAAATGCAACGAGTTACATTCCCAGTTTAGCTGATACCATAATGAAACCTGGGGAAGTTGCCAAAAGGCCATCTATCGATGAAATCAATAAGCAGCGTCATGCTTTAGACCTACCAATACAAATATCGAGTGAAACACAAGTCTCATGTGATTATCTTGGTGGTGCCTGCGGACGACCAAGTCTCCAGCATATTGCTATTCAACAGACTGGGGCATTTCTATTAGATCAAAAGATTATCAACTCGCTTGGAATGCTTGAATATATGGGAGATGAATATAGCTGTGACTTTGGATTCTGTGGTAGTGATGCAATTACCGGATCAAGTCTTGTTCCGAACAGTTTGTCATTAGAGTCATGGGATGGAGTAGAACCATTTTTTGCGCTTAATGAAACCGGGAGAGCTGGTTTAGGAGAGTTATCATCCGGAGACTCTGATTGTAGTGCAGATGTGAAAATGATAACCGCAACACAACAAGAAACATACATTGGTGATGTTTCCAATTCTCGACTAGTAGGCCGAAGCTATTCTGATAACCTCAGCTGTTGGTGGGTTATAAATCCCGATTCTATATACACCAATGGCGTAGAACTCTCTTTTGAGCAAGTTAGAATTTGGTCAGGCGATTACTTGTATGTGTACACGGTGAAAGAGAGTAATTGCAACATCGATAGTACTGCAAAAGTTTTACTTGCGAAGATCACGGGGCTTAACCCCGAGTTACCTACATTTCGAGAAAAGAGTTGTATCATGGTTCATTTCCATTCCGACGGTAATCAAGAGCGGTCATATAATGATGCTGAGAATCAAGGTGATGGCTTTGTTGCTAAGACGTATCTTTCTCCAGATTTGCTACCAAATGAAAGTTTTACAAAGCATTGTATTGGCACGTCATATATCGATCTTACATCTGGAAGGCAAGAAATGTTAAGTCATGGAGAAGATAGCCTATATCCCAATGATTTGGATTGTGTCTGGGAGGTCCGAGCTGATGTATCAGGCCTTCCTAAGTATGTTGCTTTTAATGTAGACTACGATCTGGAGCCAACATTCGATTACCTTGAGTTGTATAGTGGATCTTTAGCTTCTACAGAAGCACAGCTACACGCATTACTATCGGCTGAATCCACTACAAATACATATTATATCCCAACCGATGAGAATGGAGTAGCTACAATTAGATTAGTTACAGATGTGAGTATCTTCCTGCATTGTACAATCATATACCTTTTAACATCTCTCTCACTCTTTTGGAATCTTGTCTTCTTTCCCAAACAGGGTCTTGGACGTCGAAGAGGATTCAAAGGAAGTGTTTATCAATCGGGAGGGTTGCCTAAAGACAACTGTCCTGTTGGAAAGAGTGGATTATTCTGTGAGTTTTCACATTGTATTACTTCAAACTCTATCAAGCGTCACGACATCGTGTCTTCAGATGTACACACAGACTATCAAATTGGCCGAGCAGTCAGTCAAATCAACGGCAAAAGTGTGCCCCCAAGTCTTGATTGTACATGGCTAATATCACAGGGAATTTGTAACCTCGGTCATAAAGGTATACGTCTTCGATTCAACTCTCCGCTAGATCTTGAGCCCCAACTTCCTTCTGCAGTTGGAGACAAGATATTGGTAACATCAAATGATAACAAGTCCCAAGAGATATACGTCGAGGCGTGTACCACTGATGAAGTTTGTAGTCATACTTGGCAAACTGGTGTATGTGAAGATGGTGCTTGCACAGTAAAGAAATCTATAGATATTGATATAGACGATTGTAATGCTGCTACAGACTTGCGCCTTATTACAGACCGTTCCGATTTGGGTCAATATTTTAGCGGAGTTGATGTAGATGTACTCTATCTCAGGTAAGCTGAAGTTGAGTTTGAATTCGTGGTATGGTTTTACACTTCACTGACAAATATCGACCCCAACATTCTCTATTTTCTCGAACACACTTGCATCCTCTCAGTGAGTGCCCGGCTGAGTTTGACCCCAATGCACACTGTGAAGATGATGCCGGGACGTGTGTAGACGGAGCTTGCATATGTCAAGATGGGATCCCTTGTGCTTGTCCTTGTGCTGGGGTAGAAAGAAACACTTCAACCGTCAATACTACGCTGGTTTGGGCTGTTGTAACTCCTCTTGTTGTCGTGTTCATTGTTGTATTTGGAGCCTATCGTCGTCGAAGACTTAGGAAGTCAAGGCTACAAAAGTCTGTCATCGCGCAGAAAGATGAAGAACTGGAAGCATTCAGAAACTCAGTCGTTGGAATGAGGACGGCTTCTGTTAGTTACATGCCAAAGCCAATAGAAGCATCAGATGCCGCCAACCCTTCAAATCCTCCGCCACAAAAAGAGAAGGCACAATGGTGCTGGAAAGAGACGTTACACATGATGTCCAATCATGCTCCCGATACAATTGCGGGTAATCCTTCTGATTGCTGGATAATGTATGACTCTTCACTTAACAACATGATTGAGTCTACATATCAAGCCTACTCTGGAAATAAGACGAATTTGAAAACCTCTGTGAATCAATCAATTAAGAAGTTAACAAGCTTTAACCCCAATTTCACCAGGAGGAGAAGATGAGTCCAAATACATTATTAATTGGGGTGGATATAAGATAAACATCCGAGAGATGTGCCAAGTTAAGGAGGCAACAGGGTTTGAACGGGATATACAACGCCTTGTGGTGGCGACTGATCTGGTTGCTGACAAGACACTGCCGCCCAAGGTTGACATCGATCTTAGCAAAGTCGAAGTTGGAGACTCGTTGCCTGATGAACTGGTTGGTGAACCACAGATTTGTTTGACTAAGGGGGATATAATTCAGATTTCATCACAAAGACAAGATGGATGGGCTTTCGGTACCAAGCTTCACCACTATGATGAAGCCATTTGCCGAGAGCTTGTGAAGATAGCTAGCAAGGGCGTAGCTGATACAACAATATTCACTGATACAGGATGGTGAGAGTACTTGACTTGATTTCGTTCTTATATTTCTATATGCATATCTAATCACATGTCAATTTTTTTAGGTTCCCACTTGATAAGACTGACGTACCCACAGGAGATGAATTGAAGCTTTTGGAAACTCAAGTTGGTGGAGCAGATGCTCTTCAAGCTCCTGCATATTGGAATGATATAGTTGATCCGACTGTAGTGCAACTACATGAATTGAAGACAAGTGATCAAGAGTATCAGAATATTGTCCGAGCATTTATGTCAACTCTTAAGCCTCCAAGATTCCACAAAACTGTCAGAGTTCTATCTATAAACCGAATTCAGAATTTAGCCATGTGGCAGAGTTATGTGGTGAAACGTCAAACGATATGCTACCGTGAGACTGGAGGTCAAGACACTCCACAAGAAATGAAGAGGGCATTAGACCGTTTCGAGAGAAAACCATTGTGGCACGGTACTAATGTGGAAGTAGTAAAGAAGTTAATGCAACAAGGATTCAATCGAAGTTTCTGTGGTAAAAATGCTACTGTTTATGGAAAGGGTGTATATTTTGCAAGAGACGCAGAGTATTCTGCTCATGCTATCTATGCTGTACCAGGAAAGTCCTTCATCGTATGTTTAAGGGCTTTATTTGACATCACTTTGCCTTTATTTGATTGTCTTTGCAAACCACATGTACTAACATAAGTTACTATCTCTCTTTCTTCCATCATCATAATTGCAATAACGCGCATCTTCCAGACAAGAACAAGGTACAATATATGATGGCATGCCGTGTAATTGTAGGGGAGTATTGTCCGGGTACTCGCGACGCTTTGACACCTGATATTCGTGATCAAAAGACACAAACTTTATACGACACGACAGTTGGATTGCTGTCTAACGATACCATGGCAAACCCCTCTATCTATGTTACTTATCATGACGCCCAAGCATATCCTGAGTATCTTATCAAGTTTAAATCAAGCTAAGGTTTGAGAGTATCAGAGTGAGTGTAATCTAAAAGTGTATATTAGTAATATCATCTTTACTCTTGATTACTCAAGTCTTGCTTTCAAGATGACTAATACACAACTCCTAACCAAATAAACACCACTAAACCACATAATATACACATAACATTCTCATCAAACACTTTACAATCCTCACTTCACTTTTGTATTTACACCTCCATTCTTCTAGATGAAGAACGGCGAGATCGTTGTTGACTGGAGGAACGGCGAGATGATCGCCTACGCCTTTCACCGCCTCCTTTACGCTTATTTGTATCAGCATATTTGCGTCTATTTGCAGCAGCTCTCCGTCTTTCCAAGGCCTTGGTGATCTCCCAATTTGAAACAATGTCATCAAAAGCATCGATTAGGTCATCGACCAACTCTTCTTGCTGGATACCACACGGCTCAAAGTTGAACGCTTCATCAGTAACTTCAGAGGTTTTAGAGATGAAGGAATAATCATCTTCTTCACTATCGAAAGTTAGCAACCCTTCACTCTCATTGTATGAGCTATCTTGTGTTTCGTATGATTCTACACAAGATAGATCAAAAGTGCCGCTACTCTTATCAGGCAATCCGGTAGGGAACTTCTGCTTCTTGGAAACGATGATCCTATTCTGGCTCTTGTGTGTCGACTGTTCTACCTCAATCTCATCCATCTCATCGGGTGCCTCGACATCTCCGAGTACATACCTTGCCTTGTGAGAAAGGCCCTTATTGGCAGTACCTTCATTGACAGTATCAAGACCCATATCAATTGCAATAGTTGCCTGCGCCTCTTGAGACAGACCATACTTCTTCTTCTTTCTCCTAGTACCCACCGACTTGACAGTAACGGGTGTGATGATGATCGGATTCATTTCCTCATTAGAAGAATTTACTGAAGCAGATGAGGCAATCTTGACGACCTCCCTCGCCTCATTTGATAGCCCCTTGTCGCTGATAATACTTGATTGCTTGTCCTTGGATGAAAACATTCCTTTACCACTGGTTCTTGGCTTGAGGATTCTACCAAGCACTCGACCTGATCCGCGTACCTTGGTGGATTCCTTGGAGGCATAAGGGTCATCCACCTTGGCTGAATCTCTTGACGACAAACCATCAAAGACATCTTCATCTTCCACCTCTTGCTCTTTACGACTATTGGCTCTCGAACTTTCCATGAGAATATCGTTATCGATATCCTCTAGGCCCATACACTTGATAACCTCAATATCATCATCACCAAGACGATCAAGAGTAGACGTTACATCTACCACGACTTCGGTTGAAGTATCAATTACACCATGGTCATCATCAGCAACAATAATACGACCAGAAACATCAGATAGTATACTTTGGCAACAGGAGGTTTGAATTGAATTCTCGGATTCCTTTGCTTCACTTCCAGTGTCGACTTCTAGCTCTTGAGGTTCACTCTCCTTTTTCTGCACGTCCTCGGTATCTTCTGCTTCTTCTTTCTTGGCAGCAACAACAATGGTAGGCATTGCTGGTGGTAACAACTTTTCATCTGTAGAATTAGCAGTCGTGTTCAATGTTTCTCCTCCTTCAAGAACAACACCTTCTTGAGACTTCTCATTTGATGACGGGGTAAAGCCTGAGGGACACTCAACATCAAACTTTGATGGTGATAACTCCTCTAAAAACGATGCATTCGTTGTGGTCGTAGTAGGAGTATCAGCAGGGTTGGCCTCGTCTTCTTTCTTGAGTCCATCTGGGGATGTTTCGATAATGATAGTTGCAAGAGCTGAAGGAGTAACATGTGATTCTTCGTGTTCAGTAGACGGTTTCTTCTTAGTGGGGGTAGATGGTACTTCATCTTGTTTAGTTGCTTCTGCTTTATCCTTAGTCCTCTTGCTTTCAGCATATGTAGCAGCAGGAGATGTATGCTGTTTAACTGCTGTAACATTCCTCTTGGATTGACGATTGCCAAACATACGCATACGTTGACGTAAGCTCAAAACCTTGGTAGTCGTCTTACTTGTCTTCTCTGACTTGTTGTTGTCACTTGATGCACTGTCTTCATTGGTAGAAGATGTTGTAGTACTAACCACTGGCTTGGTATTGACAGTCTCATTCTTCTTCCTACGGAGACGACTTAATCGAGCCTTCTTTTTTAGCAAGTCAAATCCTCTTGGTTCTCTCTTCTTGAGACTAGCACTGGTTTCTTCTTTGGTTGATACAGTGGTTGTGGCGGTGGTGTTGCAACCTAGTTCTTTACTAGTTGCTGCTGATACAACAGTCACTTCTTTGTTATCAACAGTGGTAACCATCTCAACTTGTTCTTCTGGAGTTTTACTACTTGCAACGTCCCCCTCTTCTTCAACATCTTCCTCAACTTTATCAAATGTCGTGATACTATCACTCTTTACCTCATCATATGATTTTCTATCTTGGAGAGCACGTGACATGTCTGATCGGCATCGTTCAAACAAGTCCTTATCTTCGTCTTCCTCCTTCTCGATAACATCTTTATTGCTATGATCGGAAAGAGACGAGGATGAAGATACAACCAAAGAGGGAAGTAAATCATCTACATCATCGTTATCCTTTACTACATCAGGACGGATAGTAATTGCCCGCGGTGGCAAATAATCAATAGATGCATGATCATCATCTGTAGTGATGATATTCGTATGATTATTATTAACCAATCGTTTCGATTGTACTCGAGGTGGCAGATTCACTGTTCGTAACTTAGCAGCATTAGTACCGTTGTTGCCGCTATCATCACAGAAACTAGTTACACCATTGATGGCCATTGTGGCCTCCATTTGTGCTGCTGTGTTTGATTTGTTGAACTGTGGCATTATTATCTCCTCTTTTTATTATAAAGATATTGCAATAGATTTAGATACTCGCCGCCCGTCGAATGACGTATCGTCGACGAGAGTATAATCAATTATCGAGTATGCTCACTCCTCTGATATTGTTCAACTAGTTATGCATCATTCTTCGAATTGCAATCTATCCGTGCTTGGGGGTTGAAGAAGCAAAGATCAGGAAGGGGGTATTCTACATAAGATATGCATCGACAACCCTCAATAGTTTGGCCATTGCAACAATACGAATCGATATATCATTACGAATTTTGTTCATCCATTGAGAAGTATTATCGAAATAAAGGCAATATCAACTCAGTTGGGGCTTCTGTGATTAGCAATAGAGACAGTCGAGACGAGTTGATATTACAAAAGTGAAAGCGATTTTGAACGACAAATTGAGTGTGACATTGAGTACCAAAATTGAAGAAAAGAAGAGAGAATCTCTTAGTTAACTACATAACTGCTTCGGATGTAAACTCAAGAATACTGATTTGTACATCAAACAAATATTTATTAGCTTGGTTACATTATATTTTACAACACAACAGACAAAGAGAAAGACAAGGAGGGTGGTATTTAGGCTAGCAGTTCCTTCAACTCGCCTTCCCTTGAGTCTGCAAAGATGTCTATATCATCATCTAGCCAGGTAGTCTTTTCACATACATTTTTACACATGAGATAATGCTTACGTCCATGCATGGCTCCGTCATGGAGATTTAGCGAGGCCGTGAATTGAGCGTATAGTACTTCTCTCTTATCGAGGTAATGATAACCGCATTTTTCATACATATTACATGCCGCTTGGTTCGTAACATCCACATGAAGGTAGATAGTTTCTACATTTCGTATCCTTGCTACTTCATCAACGCCACGCATTAGCATCGCACCTGCACCTGAGCGTCGGGCATCTGTCTTCACGGCAACTTCAGTAACATACATTAACGATCCCTTGGGACGGCAGTTACCCAGCATTGTGCCACGAAATTCTTGATGACTGCACTCAATACTGCCGATGATGGAGGAGTTGTCAACAGCTACGCCAGGTGAAACAGAAGTTACTCTTGCTCCCTTGCCAGGTCGTACAGTCAAAGTTGGTGATGATGGAGTAGAGTCGACCACAACCCCTGGAGAAACAGATGTGATCCTGGCACCCTGTCCTGGCCTTATGGTCAAGGACGGGGATGAAGATACAGGGGCTTCAGGCTGGACATTCGTTGGAGCATTACCATACTGGTGTCCACCAGCAATCCTGGCATGCATCTCATTGAGATACTGCTCCTCTTTCCCTACTTCACTTTCTTTCTTTGGGGTCTCGGCAACCAAAACAACCGCACCCCGTCGTCTTCGAACATTGAGAACTTCCACTGATCGGCTCCTGAATACACGCTGCTGATGTTCATCAAATCTTGAAAATACAGATAGACGGAGGTTGGCAATGTGCGTATCATCAGATGAGTGTGGGATGGACGTGCGGATATTGATTGGACGTTTTGCGGGAATGTCCCCGTTCGTGCCAACTAGAAACACGCCGGGCAATGGAGGGATTTGTGGTATTAATTGTTGATCGACTACCACTTGTGTTGGCATTGGCTCGCCCAACAAACCCATTGAGGTTGAAGGCACTACTTGGGGAATCAGATTCCCTCCTTGGAACTTATTAGTATTCAACGATTCATGAACACTTTCTTCTTGGATGGCTAAATCCTGTTTCTTTAACATACCCACGACTGTAGATTGGATTGAATTCTTCAATTTGGATGCAAGAGGGCGGTTCTTCCTTTTTGCGGTAAATAATGATTGAGAGGAGGCGGTCAAGTTATCTTTCCCAGACTCTCCCTCAGTGCTTTGAGACTTATTCTTCTTGCGTTCGGTTGCAGCTGCTGCCGCGGCTGTTCGGACTGTACCCAATACTCTTCCCATGGCACCAGCCCTACCTCCACTACCACTACCTCTTCTATTCTTGACGACATGAGGTTTAGCACGAGATGACCGCCCTTTACTCCGAGATGATTTATTGCCAGAGGCAACTAAGCCCGCACGATGGAGTAAGGCACTCTTTGCCATGGTAGATCGGATTGTAGAGCTGTCGGTATTTTCATCATTCGTTGACTCCTTTTCTGAATTGTCGTACTCTTCTTTAGAGCCTTCAAAGCTCTCAATATCAGTACTCTCTTCTCCCAAATCATCCATATTTTCGTCACTTGACATGATCAAATTACTATCAACTCCTTCTTCGCCCAATACTCCAATAACCTCGTCCCCATAAAATTTACTCCTAAATAAATGCTGTGCAGCATTCGGCGGGCCAGCGTGGAATAATATCTCATCATAAACATTCTCTCCGTTCTCTTTATTATTGCTATGTACAACCACCTGATCTTCCACTTCCTGCAGTTGTGTAGTAGGGAATAACAATTCATTATTCTTGGATGATAAATTATCTAAATACTGAATAGCATTCGGACCACTCTCGGCGTGGAATAGTATCTCATCATAATCTACCGCGGCCTGTACTTGTTCTCGAACATTATTATAGTTTACATTATTATTGTTATTTTCAATATGTTCAGTTGCTGAGCCCAATATTGTATGATCGTGTGGCGTAGGGTATAGATAATTATTATTTGGATCTTCTACTACATTAATGTTATCATTTTGCCAATAATTACCATTCTCTACATTGTTATCAATATTATTGAAAGGGTTGTTATTTGATATGTCTTCATTATCTTGATCTGCTTCAACTTGAGGTTTTTCAGCTATTGCCCTTAACTGTAATTGCTGCCTACGCGATAGTGCGTATGGTGGATGACGATGAGTATTACCATTAATAACTGCAAATCCACCACCTTTTGATTGTAGTAATGCATGTGATGTTGAGACATCAGGAGGGGGGAGTATCAATGTCAACGTCAGTCCAACGGATTTGATGCAGAAAAAGTTCGCGCCTCGCATATTTATATAATAATTTTCGTGTTGTGTATTCACTATATTCTTCTACTTTGTAACACTGTCATCGCTGCCTTTTGCGGCGGCAGTGCAAGACACCATGCCGCATGCCATCAAATCAAGCCGCTAACTTGGTAGTAGTTCGATTTCTCAATCGTCAGTCAAAACTTTTCATGCGGTGCCCCCGGAGGGCTAGCCCACGCATGTGAAATCAATGTCAATCTCATTGTTACTTAGATAATTGTCTCTCTATACCTCTCACAAAACAATAGATTTGGCATCGGTGGAAGTAGTTGCAATATTAGTATAATTCGGTGGTGTCTGGGTGATATTCTACAAACAGCCGATTGAGATTGCAAAGCAAAATTTTGACACTTTTAACACATACAAAAATAAGTATTATTATTAGACGGCATTGATATATTATTATGTCAGAGGCAGAACAACAAACGTGCGCTAGTTGCTAGTTGTGGTGAGGAAGGTATTAGTAGCGATATGAATATATGTGACAAATGTAAGATGGTCACATATGCCATTGCTGAGGGTATAGATAGTGTCACCAATGATTGCACATCATGTGACCAAAATGTAGATAACATTACCAAGGATTTAAATAGTGTGGCCATACAGAATGATATATCTACATGTGCCGCTTGTGGCAAAAAGGGTAACAATGATGATATGAATGCATGTAACAAATGTAAGATGGTGAAGTATTGCAATGCAGCATGCAAGAAGAAACACCGAACAAAGCATGAGAAGGCATGTGAAAGACGAGTAGCTGAGTTGCACGAAAAACAACTTTTCAAACAACCTCCACCAAAGGAAGATTGTCCAATTTGTTTCATACGAATACCAACGCTAGACACGGGGCATAAATATATGTCATGTTGTGGAAAAGTTATATGCAGTGGATGCGGCTATGCACCTGTTTATGATAATCAAGGCAATGAAGTTGCGGATCAAGTTTGTTCATTTTGTAGAACACCATTGCCCGCTTCATACGAGGAGTCAATGGAACGGTTAACGAAAAGAGTTGAGGTAGGTGATGCCAAAGCAATCTACAATCTAGGATATTACTATTCTAAGCGGCATTATGGTTTTCCACTAGATATGGATAAGGCATTAGAACTATTCTACCAGGCAGGAGAGCTTGGTTACGCTGCAGCTCATTGCAGTATTGGATATTCATATCAATATGGGCATGGCGTGGAAGTTCAGAACAAGAAGGCAATGCATTACTACGAATTAGCAGCTATTGGAGGGGGTGTACAATCAAGGCACAATCTAGGTATTATGGAGAAAAAGACAGGAAATATGGAGAGAGCATTAAGGCATTTCATTATTGCTGCAGAGGGTGGGTTTGTTAAGTCATTGCAGAATATCAAAAGTTTATACTCATATGGACATGCAACAAAAGAAGATTACACAAAAGCACTACGATCGTATCAAACACACATGGACGAGATTAAGAGCAAACAAAGAGATGCAGCTTAGCTTATAGTGAGCGTCGTTATTATGAATCAGGGGTATAGTCACCCTTAGTTCTTCAAGATGAAAAGAGTAGCTGAGTTGCACGAAGAAAAGCTATTCAAACAACCACCACCAAAAGAAGATTGTCCAATTTGTTTCATACGAATACCAAAACGAAAAGAGTTGAGGTAGGTGATTCCATGGCAATGTACAACTTAGGAAATTATCGAGACGGAACGTGGGGTCTTTCGCAAAATTATTATAAGGCACTAGAACTCTGGTATCAGTCAGCAGAGCATGGATGTACATTAGCGTATAACAATATTGGTTGTGCATATCATCAAGGCAGAGGTATAGAAGTTGATAAGACGAAGGCTAATCATTACTTTGAACTAGCAGCTATGACTGGAAATGTAAAAGCTAGATACAGTCTAGGCATTAACGAGGAGGTTGCAGGTAACTTCGATAGAGCATTGAAGCACCACATGATTGCTGTGGCTCATGGGTATAATGACTCCCTGAAACAAGTCAAGCGATTATACACACACGGACATGCAACAAAAGAAGATTACACAAAAGCATTACAGTCGTATCAAACTTCTTTAGGAGAGATCAAGAGTCGTCAAAGGGATGAAGCGGCTGCATTTGATAATAAGGAATATCGTTACTATTAGGATTCGGTAGTATGACTTCCTCTCCTCTGCTTGTGCTCGGAAAACTATTAGCAGCACAAGTATCATCTTCCGAACCAAAGTGCATCGAGACACCGTGTCGGAGTGGTTAACAGTGAGTGTACTAAAATCAAATGTGTAAGCCTGAGACTCGTTGACACCGTGCCGGAGTGGTTAACGGTAGTACCCCGACGAGAAAAGGTGGCAATTGGCTCGCAGGTGGTCTGTGAGAATCCTCCCGGTGTCGGTTTCTTTTGTTTTGTGTCTATATGTGATGTAATTATGCATATTTTACTTATACTATACTGTTGCTGCTGTTCATTGTGTACATATTCATACACATGTGTTGCACAATATAAGTGCCAATTGTATCATATGTATATGTATGGTCATAGTCATGGTTAGAGTAGTGAGGTGTATGCCACCATTTTGAATAGCATTGCTATGGTACTCAGTGATAATCTAAAAATATCTAAAATTATTGAAGGAAATCATGTTAAGTAAGATGAATCAATTGTAAGTCCTTCCACCACATACTTTTACACAATGTTTGGCCATCAAGTGGGGGTATGCCATTATGTAGGTGCTGCAATAGTGGTTGTTTGGCATTGTATGGGTGTATAACAAGTTGATGAACACTCTAGGCATGATTGTAAGTCCTTCCACCATACTTTTACAGCCACTTGTTGGCAGGTTTCATGCCTCAGATCAGGCAAAAATCCGGATTTTCTGCCGATGGTCAGGCAATGTTTGGCCATCAAGTGGGGGTATGGCATCATGTAGGTGCTGCAATAGTGGTTGTTTGGCATTGTATGGGTGTATAACAAGTTGATGAACACCCTAGACATGATTGTAAGTCCTTCCACCATACTTTTACACCCACTTGTTGGCAGGTTTCATGCCTCAGATCAGGCAAAAATCCTGATTTTCTGCCTATATGGTCAGGCAATGTTTGGACATCAAGTGGGGGTATGGCATCATGTAGGTGCTACAATAGTGGTTGTTTGGCATTTTATGGGTGTATAACAAGTTGATGAACACCCTAGGCATGATTGTAAGTCCTTCCACCATACTTTTACAGCCACTTGTTGGCAGGTTTCATGCCTCAGATCTAGATTTTCTGCCGATGGTCAGGCAATGTTTGGCCATCAAGTGGGGGTATGGCATCATGTAGGTGCTGCAATAGTGGTTGTTTGGCATTGTATGGGTGTATAACAAGTTGATTAACACCCTAGGCATGATTGTAAGTCCTTCCACCATACTTTTACAGCCACTTGTTGGCAGGTTTCATGCCTCAGATCCGGATTTTCTGCTGATGGTCAGGCAATGTTTGGCCATCAAGTGGGGGTATGGCATCATGTAGGTGCTGCAATAGTGGTTGTTTGGCATTGTATGGGTGTATAACAAGTTGATTAACACTCCAAGCATGATTGTAAGTCCTTCCACCATACTTTTACAGCAACTTGTTGGCAGGTTTCATGCCTCAGATCAGGCAAAAATCCGGATTTTCTGCCGATGGTCAGGCAATGCTTGGCCATCAAGTGGGGGTATGGCATCATGTAGGTGCTGCAATAGTGGTTGTTTGGCATTGTATGGGTGTATAACAAGTTGATGAACACCCTAGGCATGATTGTAAGTCCATCTATCATACTTTTACAGCCACTTGTTGGCAGGTTTCATGCCTCAGATCCAGATTTTCTGCAATGTTTGGCCATCAAGTGGGGGTATGGCATCATGTAGGTGCTGCAATAGTGGTTGTTTGGCATTGTATGGGTGTATAACAAGTTGATGAACACCCTAGGCATGATTGTAAGTCCTTCCAACATACTTTTACAGCAACTTGTTGGCAGGTTTCATGCCTCAGATCCAGATTTTCTGCAATGTTTGGCCATCAAGTGGGGGTATGGCATCATGTAGGTGCTGCAATAGTGGTTGTTTGGCATTGTATGGGTGTATAACAAGTTGATGAACACCCTAGGCATGATTGTAAGTCCTTCCAACATACTTTTACAGCAACTTGTTGGCAGGTTTCATGCCTCAGATCAGGCAAAAATCCGGATTTTCTGCCAATGGTCAGGCAATGCTTGGCCATCAAGTGGGGGTATGGCATCATGTAGGTGCTGCAATAGTGGTTGTTTGGCATTGTATGGGTGTATAACAAGTTGATTAACACCCTAGGCATGATTGTAAGTCCATCTATCATACTTTTACAGCCACTTGTTGGCAGGTTTCATGCCTCAGATTTAGTAGATTTTCTGCCAATGGTCAGGCAATGTTTGGCCATCAAGTGGGGGTATGGCATCATGTAGGTGCTGCAATAGTGGTTGTTTGGCATTGTATGGGTGTATAAAAAGTTGATTAACACCCTAGGCATGATTGTAAGTCCTTCCAACATACTTTTACAGCAACTTGTTGGCAGGTTTCATGCCTCAGGATCTAGATTTTCTGCTGATGGTCAGGCAATGTTTGGCCATCAAGTGGGGGTATGGCATCATGTAGGTGCTGCAATAGTGGTTGTTTGGCATTGTATGGGTGTATAACAAGTTGATTAACACCCTAGGCATGATTGTAAGTCCTTCCAACATACTTTTACAGCCACTTGTTGGCAGGTTTCATGCCTCAGATCTAGATTTTCTGCCGATGGTCAGGCAATGTTTGGCCATCAAGTGGGGGTATGGCATCATGTAGGTGCTACAATAGTGGTTGTTTGGCATTGTATGGGTGTATAACAAGTTGATTAACACCCTAGGCATGATTGTAAGTCCTTCCACCATACTTTTACAGCCACTTGTTGGCAGGTTTCATGCCTCAGATCTAGATTTTCTGCTGATGGTCAGGCAATGTTTGGCCATCAAGTGGGGGTATGGCATCATGTAGGTGCTGTAATAGTGGTTGTTTGGCATTGTATGGGTGTATAACAAGTTGATTAACACCCTAGGCATATGATTGTAAGTCCTTCCACCATACTTTTACAGCCACTTGTTGGCAGGTTTCATGCCTCAGATCTAGATTTTCTGCTGATGGTCAGGCAATGTTTGGCCATCAAGTGGGGGGTATGGCATCATGTAGGTGCTGCAATAGTGGTTGTTTGGCATTGTATGGGTGTATAACAAGTTGATTAACACCCTAGGCATGATTGTAAGTCCTTCCAACATACTTTTACAGCAACTTGTTGGCAGGTTTCATGCCTCAGATCAGGCAAAAATCCGGATTTTCTGCCAATGGTCAGGCAATGCTTGGCCATCAAGTGGGGGTATGGCATCATGTAGGTGCTGCAATAGTGGTTGTTTGGCATTGTATGGGTGTATAACAAGTTGATTAACACCCTAGGCATGATTGTAAGTCCATCTATCATACTTTTACAGCCACTTGTTGGCAGGTTTCATGCCTCAGATCCAGATTTTCTGCTGATGGTCAGGCAATGTTTGGCCATCAAGTGGGGGTATGGCATCATGTAGGTGCTGTAATAGTGGTTGTTTGGCATTGTATGGGTGTATAACAAGTTGATTAACACCCTAGGCATGATTGTAAGTCCTTCCAACATACTTTTACAGCAACTTGTTGGCAGGTTTACTCATGCCTCAGATCAGGCAAAAATCCGGATTTTCTGCCGATGGTCAGGCAATGTTTGGCCATCAAGTGGGGGTATGGCATCATGTAGGTGTTGCAATAGTGGTTGTTTGGCATTGTATGGGTGTATAACAAGTTGATTAACACCCTAGGCATGATTGTAAGTCCTTCCACCATACTTTTACAGCCACTTGTTGGCAGGTTTCATGCATCAGATCAGGCAAAAATCCGGATTTTCTGCCGATGGTCAGGCAATGTTTGGCCATCAAGTGGGGATATGCCATCATGTAGGTGCTGCAATAGTGAATGTTTGGCATTGTATGGGTGTATAACAAGTTGATTAACACTCCAAGTATGACTGCAAGTCCTTCCACCATACTTTTACAGCCACTTGTTGGCAGGTTTCATGCCTCAGATCAGGCAAAAACCCGGATTTTCTGCTGATGGTCAGGCAATGTTTGGCCATCAAGTGGGGGTATGCCATCATGTAGGTGCTGCAATAGTGGTTGTTTGGCATTGTATGGGTGTATAACAAGTTGATTAACACCCTAGGCATGATTGTAAGTCCTTCCACCATACTTTTACAGCCACATGTGGGCAGGTTTCATGCCTCAGATCCGGATTTTCTGCTGATAGTCAGGCAATGTTTGGCCATCAAGTGGGGGTATGGCATCATGTAGGTGCTGCAATAGTGGTTGTCTGGCATTGTATGGGTGTATAACAAGTTGATTAACACTCTAAGTATGACTGTAAGTCCTTCCACATGATTGTTAGTCTGATCTCAGTGACAGTAACACCATAAATGTTTTACCTATATCTCAACCCTGCATGTTTACAACACTTTTTATTGAAGGCACCAAAAGAGGTTTAGTCTATTTGATACCTTACTGGACTGAAATGCTTATAATCAAGTTTGATCACATCAAGCTGCATTGCGTGGTTCTGCGATGAGCATCACATTTCTGAAAATCAGTTTGACACATTTTCATATATCTACACTCACTTACTTGTGTTTCTCTTGTCTTAAACCTAACCATGTTGCTTTTACTCTTGTCAACCATCTCTCTTGTGTTCCACATGCCCACATAAACTATTAGAGCACAAGTATCATCTTCCGAACCAAAGTGCATCGAGACACCGTGTCGGAGTGGTTAACAGTGAGTGTACTAAAATCAAATGTGTAAGCCTGAGACTCGTTGACACCGTGCCGGAGTGGTTAACGGGGTGGACTTGAAATCCACTGGGCTTAGCCCGCGGAGGTTCGAATCCTCCCGGTGTCGGTTTCTTTTGTTTTGTGTCTATATGTGATGTAATTATGCATATTTTACTTATACTATACTGTTGCTGCTGTTCATTGTGTACATATTCATACACATGTGTTGCACAATATAAGTGCCAATTGTATCATATGTATATGTATGGTCATAGTCATGGTTAGCTCTTTTGCGGTTG